>TARA_R100001443_G_scaffold40064_1_pt1 | contig 38370 bp, 69 predicted proteins | sample TARA_R100001443 | Tara Oceans TARA_R100001443 (sample SAMEA2622142) | marine metagenome | biome: marine biome (ENVO:00000447); feature: deep chlorophyll maximum layer (ENVO:xxxxxxxx); material: "saline water (ENVO:00002010), including plankton (ENVO:xxxxxxxx)" | depth 50 m
ATTATTAAATCTATCATCTACTCTTTCATTAGTAAAGTATAAATTGCTAGAACCTTCTGCAACGTCATCAGAATTACCAGATAACTCTGATAGCGCATCCTTACTTTGTACTTGTGAATCAACATAGTTTTTTGTAGCAGCATCTTGTGCATTTGATGGATTAGTTACATTAGTAAGTTTATTACTGTTTATGTTTAAATCTCCTGTTGGTACGCCACCAGCAAATGCTTGGTCAACTGTTACTGTATGTGGATTAGCAGTTGAAGATGTATGAGTAGTTAAATTACCAGATGTAGCTAATCCTGCTTCTGATGCAGTCTGATTTATAAAATGACCAGATGATGAATCATAAGCTAATACTTCATTGTCTCCAACTGATGTAATAGTTACGTCTGTAAGTTCTCCTATCGTGTCTAAAGTTAAAAGTTGTGTGTCAACATAATTTTTTGTTGCTGCGTCTTGTGCAGCAGTTGGGTCGCCTAAGTTTGTTATTTTTGCAGTTGCTGCATTCATGTTTGCAACAAGTGTTAAAGTATGACCAGATTTTACTGTTACTGTTGTACCGCCACTACCTGCTATTGTATCTACGTTTATTTCACTCATAAAAGTTTTAATCTTCCATTCACTATTAATGTGCTTCCGCTATCTATTGTTATCGGTGCAACTAATATATAGTTAAAACCGCTAGCTAGCGTTTTATTCTCTCCAATATTAGTACCATTTTGTAAAACTCCTGCGGTTTGAATGCCATTAATACCATCATTAATGTTATTCATATTATCTTGTGATAATGGAGTAACTCCAGCAGTAAATGACGTTGGAGTATAATATTCGCCTACGTTAGCCAATAGTGTCTGTCCTTTCTATCTGGATTGATTCTACCGCAGTTTTTGTACGACTATATAAAACTCTTGCAAATAAAACTCCACTATCTTTTGTAGCAGAAGCGCTGCTGCCACTATGAAATCCTATTTCTTCTATTGTGCCAACTGCTTCTTCTGGTGCGACATACAAGTTTGTTATTGTAATTCCGACTGAACCGCCAGCGGTTTGTGATGTTACTGCTTTTCTAAATGTTTCGTTGCCTAATGTTGTGTCTCCAGAACTTGGCGCAGTATTATCACTACCTAATGAAATAAATTTAATTTCTGTATCTAATGAAGAATTACGTAATGATTCTGCAAGTAAGTTCTTACCAGCAGAAGTTATAAGATTCTTTAAGTTATCTTCTTGCACTAATTTGCCATCTTTATCTAATGCTTTTATATTTATATCGCCTTGCCAATTTAACATACAACTAAACTCCCACTAACTAATGTCGAATCACTTGGTAATGGACATGCTAATACTGTTTCTGTATCAACTTCTGTAATTGTAGAGGACTCTGAACCACCATCTGCTCTTACAACTAATACTTCTTCTGTATCTATGTTTTCAGATATTTCAATAAATGCGTCAGATATTTTGTCATCTATGTCCTGCAAAAATTTATCTAATGTATATTCTGGCGGAGATGCAACGCACTTTACATCATAAAATGTAATACCATTTCTAAATCTTATATTGATTGAATCAATAAGAAATACACCAGATATATCTTGGTCAGTTAACTCAAAATCTAAAACTTGTCCTGCTCTTAACCTATTTGGCGTGTTTTTAGTAGTGGTAAAGCTAACTAATGTACTTGTTTGCGCAAATCTATCAAGATAACTAGCCGCAACGTCGATTCCTGCTTCAGTTCCAGATATACCTGCTTGTGTAGTTGCAGCATCAACAAAACCAGTAGATGTACCAGATTCTAATGTTTGTATTCTATCAACTTCTGAATCATCTCTGGCAAGTGCAACTAATTGATAAATACCTTTGTAAGTAACTCTAATACTTTGTGATGAAGTTAAAGCAGTATCTGTAAATTCTTGTACTATCTCTGTTGAACCTAAAGCAACATACCAGTCTTTACCATCATCAAGACCACGAATACCAACTTGTTGTGATACAAAACCAGAACCAGTATTAACTTCTACTGTTGGTATTTCATTAAATGGATAACCAACTGTAAATGTTTGCCTTGTACCATCTCCAGTAAAAAATTCTTGTTGTGTATCTGTAACGTTTTTAATATTCGTAATAAATTGACTGTTACGATATTTAAAGTTTGCTTTGTCAAAATATGGCATAGGATTAGTTAGTACATCGGCATCTCTAACTGTAAATGGTGCATTGTTAGATGTACGCTCATAAAAATGTAATGCTTTATTTTCATCAACATACCAAACTGCATTTGTATATTCAGATAACATACGTAACGCTCTATCTCCATTGACATAGTTAAATACCATTTTATCTACAAGTGATAAATCATGTATAGTTCCAGCAGTTACACCTTCTGCACTAAATACATTTGTTATTAAATCACGCACAATAGCGCCAGCAGTTTGATTAGTATATGCTCTTGCAATTATTCTTTTGTCAATGTAATAATGATTATCTGTACATGTTAAATCCCAGATTCTTTGAGTTGGACTAATTAGTCTTGCAACTGGTTTTATGATTACACCAGAAAATGCAGTATCTCCATTTGTATCTGTAATACTTACTGATTGAAATGACTCAAAACCATAAAATGTTCCATCACTTCCTGTGTCTGATGTTTTATCATCATAAATTTGTATTTTTGCACTACTTCTTGATTCTGCTTTATCTAATATAGAAACTTTGTTTTCTAGTGCATCATAATTTACGCCAGCTATATTAACTGCAAAACTCATTACAATACTCTAAACCTAGAATTTACTTGCAACTTAGCATTAAAATCATCCATTTGTTTTTGTGTTCTAACTTCAGCATCTAAAGTTGGGTCAATAAATTGATTAATAACTATATCACGTTCTTTTTGAAATCTTGAAGCTGCGCTATTTGGATTACCTAAATCTAAAGCGCTTTCATCAATAAACGTTCTTACTGGACTGTTTATATTTACTCCACCAAGTGAACCGCCTACTGGTTGTTTTAAGAAATCCACAAAATTTGGTATTGATGATTCTGTATCTGGTTTCTTTTCATCTTGTGGTGGGTCTGGTGGCGGTGGTGGTAAAAATCCTGCATCATCTTCTGTTAACATTTGTCTAAATGGTTTAGCACTACTTACTCTTCCAAAAGAACCTAAATCTAATCCAAGTGATTGAAATAAAGCATTTACACCAGCAGTATCTAATCCCATGACACGACCTAATGTTTTTCTAGCTTCTGACATAATGCCTCTATCTTGTGCAGTAATAGTTGCAGCTTCTAATGCAAGTTTTGCTTCTGTAAGTTCTAATCTCTCTGCTTCTGTATCTATTGCAGCTTCATTACGTTTAGCTACTTGGTCTGATATTCTGACATTTAATCTTTCTAATCCTGCTTGTGCATTAATAAACTTTTGTGTTGCCATAGTTGAGTTTGCAATAGAATCTTGCAAGTTTTGTTGTACGTTTGCTAATTCTATTGTTACGTCTTTAGATGTTGCTTGTTGTTCCTTAAGCTGCGCTAATCTAGCTCGTGCTTGTTTAATCGATAATTCATCTCTGGCATCTGCTTCTTCGCCTTTTTCATCTCTTGATACTATTGCATCTTCTAAATCAAGTTCAGCACTTGCTATTTCTAATTTAAGGTCTAAACCTTTTTGTTGTTGTGTCAATAACGCTTGTTCTTGTTTTTTTAATTTTTCTATTTGTGCTAACTCGACTTCTGTCTGCACTTCCCCTTTGCCTTTTTCTTCAGCAAGTATTTTTTCTAATTCTATTCTTTGTGCTATTAGTTTGTTAAGTTTCTCTTGCTCTACTGCTTCTCTACCTTGTATTTCTGTAACTTTTTGAATAGCACCAACTAGATTCAACATTGCAGCAATAGATTCATTTTGTATTGATACGTTGTTCAATTTAGCTTGTGTATTTTTGTCTAATTTAAGAGTGTTATCTTCTACTGCATCTGTTGACTCTTCTGTTGATTCTGTAAAATCATCAAGACCATCAGCAGCTGCTGCGGAAGAACGTTCATGGTGTGCTTGCTTTAATATATTACTTGTCAGTTCTCCATTAAGCATTCTAATTTGTTCTTCTGTATCAGCTATTTGTTGTGTATATAAATGTGTTTGATAACCACTTTGTTTTTGTGCTTGTAACTGTTCTAATGTTGCTTCTTTTAATTTAAGCTCTTCTTTTATTTGCTCTCTTCTTTTTTCTGAAAAACCAAACGCTGCTTGTGTTGCATCTTCTAATATATCTTTTTGCTCTAAACCAAGTTCATTACCTTCTGCCATTGCAGCATTAAATGCTTCCATTGGGTCAGCGCCAGCTTCCAATGCTTCATTTAATCTAAATATAACTCCTTCAGCAGTTTCAGCAGAACGTAAGTATTCTTCTTGTTGGGAAGTTAAAATACCAAACGCATTCATTACAACTTCCGCTGCTTTAGCTAATCCATTAAGCATAGGTATTAATGTTGCGTCAAGTATTGCAGCTACTGCTTTTAAAGTTAGAGATAAAGAATTACCAAATAGTTCTGCGACTGCTTCTACTATTGGCATTAATGCAGACATTATTTCTTTAAGTGGTCTTAATGCTGGCATTAATGAGTTCATAAATATTTGTACGACTGAAGCTACTGTTGCCATAACTTCTTTAAATGTTGGTATAAGTTCTCTTACAACTGGTATAAATGTTGCGAATGCTGGAAGTAATGCTTGACCTACTTCTGTCTGTGCTTCTTTAAATTCTGCTTTTAATTGTCTCATCTGGTTAGCTGCACCTTGTGCTTCTCTAGCCAACTGTCCTTTAATATGCCCCATCTTTTCTTCAATAAGAGTTAGAGACGCAGCTGCGCGCTCTTGGTCATTAAGTTGTGATACCGCAGATTTACCAGTCATGTTCATTGCCTTTTGGTCAATTTCTACTTGACGTAACACGATTCCCATACTTTTAAGCATCTCACGCTCGCCTGTTAATGCTTTGGTTATGGCTTGGGCAGGTAAAACTGCACCTTCTTGAATGTTCATAAATGCTGCCAAGTCTCCAGATAGATTTAAAATGTTTTCTGACATTCCAGCAGCTGCTTGTGATGTAAAGCCCATACCTTGAATTATCGAACCAGTTACCGCCATCTGTTGTTGCATCTCTGCTCTTGTCATACCAAAAGCATGTGCCATTTCGTTAACAAATTTTGTAGTTTCTTTGGCAGCAGAACCGAATGTAATCTCGAATGCAGCTGCGGACTCTTGCGCTTCTAATGCTAAGTTAGCCATCTGCATAGTTACATCAGCTATTTGTTTACCGAATGCTATTACTACACCTACTTTAAATGCAGTACCTATATTCTTGCCGAGTTTCTCCATCGGCGTTTTTGCTTTTCTTACATCTTTGGTAATGTCTTTGACTTCTCTACCAAATTTATCTGCGGATTTTGTAGATTTCTTAAATGCAGAATCGGTTTCTTCTCCAAACTCGTCTGCTTCAAATGCAGCTTTTTCTAAAGATTTCTTTGCTTGTTTAAGTGCTTCTTCAAATTGTCTATTCTCTACTTTAAGGATTGCGTTAAGTTCGCCTACTGTTAACGCCATTATTTAATCTCCAAATTGAGACTTGAGGTATCTGTCCAGTTGTTTATCTGTGTTAATCTCGCTAACACCGCTTTGCACTTTCTGTTGTTCATGTTGTATCATCTCTACTGTTACGCTTGCGCTACTTAGACAATTATATAGCAAAATGAACCTGCGCCATGACATACCAGATTTTATTTCTGGCATCAAGTCTATTTGATACTCTCTTTGAAAATCAGCTTCTATTGAGTTCCAGTTACTGAAGAACTTTTTTATTTGGTTTCTTCGGATTTGTCGGTCAGCTTCTCCACTACTTTTGGGTCAGCATCACTACTACTTCCATCAAGTCCATATACTTTTAGCATGTGTGAAAGAACGTCATTTAATTGTGGTAATGACATACCTTCGTCCATCCATTCTTCAACTACTGACTTACCAAATAGCGCATTAATTAGTGCGCCTATATCAGCAGCATTTAAGTTGTCATTGACACCTTTTTGATTTGTAATCTTAGTTATCTCTAACATAAACGCTGCCGATACCGAAGCTGGTAGTTCATACTTCTTACCACGTATCTTTACGACGTATGGTTCTGCTACTTGCTCTTCCCATGCAGCATCGAAGTCTTTGTAATTAATATCTCCACTCATAGATTTACCTTCCTTCTTTAGAACTAAGCGTCAGTATAAGTAACTGCGCCTGTTGCCCTAATTGTTGCACTCCATGTCATAACATTATTAACATCTCCTGCAAGTGTAAACACCGCAGTTCCTGTGAACACGATTGTTGAACCACCATTAGTAGTTAGCTTATAAACATAAGGTGTATCAGATTTACCAGCATCATAGATAATTTCCTGTCCAGCATCAATATCGCCTGTTGAATCATCTTCTAGCCAAAAACCATTGATTGAAAACTCAATAGCTCTTCTGATTACTTTATGCTCTGTATTTACACCACTACCGAAATCGGTAATATCAGCATCTGTCGGACTGTTAGACATAGAAAAGTCGGTAATACCATTGATTGCGGTAAAACTTGAACCACTATCTGTTGATACTTCCCATGTTGCAGTTTTAGCTGCTACTTTTGCGTTTGCCATTTCTTTCCTTCTTTTTAAAACTAACTTCTGTTAGTTCCTACATCGCGGACTTCAATTTGAAAATTGACTGTCCATTCATGTCTGCCATTGTCATCACGTCCAATATCGATTGGAGTATTCAACGCGTTAACTTTGACTACATGCTTCCCACTAGATATTAGCGTAGTATTTGTAAGTCCTTGTAACTCATCAAATATTTCTTTTGCTATGTTATATCCAACTCTTGGGTCTTTTGTTCCACGAATCCTTGTTTGTACATTAATATCACTAAATGGATTTTTGTCATCTACTATGCCGCCATACTCACTTACCATTACTACTGTGTCTGGACTAGATGGCAATGTAGAAATAAATACATTACCAGATACACCAGTTGTGTCGAAGCTGCAACTTGTAACGTTAGTGCCTATCCATTCAGCTACTTCTGAAGCCAACATTATTTTGTTTCTCTCCTTATTTCTCTTTGCATTATTTCTAATGCTTTACCTTGATTTTGTTGAAATGGTATTTCAAGATATTTAGCAGTTCTACCTTCTGCGTGTCTATAACCTAATTCTTCATGCTGCCTTATAGCGTATGGAGTATCGTAAGATACTGCGCCTTGTTTACTATCATTACTTATCTTTACGCTTGCAGATTTTTCTAACATTCCAGTATCTTTTGGAACTATCTTTACTGATTCTTGTTTAACAAATTCTAATCCTTTGATAAGTCCGCGTTCTGTTGCACTCATTACTTTCTTGTGTACATCATCTCCAAACCATTCAAATAAAAACCTTTTAGCCACTTGTAGTATCAACTCCTAAATCAGCTTCAATATGACTGATTGTACTAAGTCCATATATCTTATTAACTTGTAAAACAAAATATGTTATTGAATCAAATATAATCTTATCGCCTACTTCTAATGTTTGGTCTTTTTCTGCGTACAATTTTGCAGATGCTAAAGTTTCATTTGCGTTTTCTGTTGAGATTCTTTTAGATTGTGGTTCTACTCTGCAACGTATATCTTCAGAAGTATCAAATACTTCTCCATAAGCAGACATTCCTTGTAAAGAACTTCTGGTAGCAGAATGTTGTAGTAGTGGACTTATTATTCCCATTATTCAAATGTCTGGTCATCAGTAATTGCTTTAGGTAAAGAATCATCGTAGTTATAAAAGACCGCAGCAGTATGTCCTAAAAATCCATGATTAACTAATAATCTTTTTGCTCTTGGTGCAAGTATGTCTGGATATTTGTCTAGTTTTAGTGAACCTAATTGTACTTGTCCAGTAAGTTCTAGTTTATCAAAATCTTCTAATCCTAGTTCTACCATATATTCCATTTGATACGCAGTAGATTCTTTTAGTATGTCGTGAACATCTACATTGGTTGGATTACCAGATGAATCTACTTTAAATGCAACATTCACGTGATAATCAATAATATCTGATGCTTGTTTAAGTTTTGCCAACGTTACTGAATCAGCACTAGCAGTTCTGCCAGTAACTGTCTCGTATTCAGAAGTTGTGCAATAACTTGGTCGTAAAAATACTTTATTGCTCATTGTTTACTCTTCTTCTAGTGATACTAACTTTGTTGCCGCAACTCTTCTTTTACCTGTTTTGGTTTTCCATGCGCCGCCGATTGCATCTGGTGCTTCTATTTTTTTAATTTTTTTCTTTAACTCTTTATCAATTAGAGAATCATTCTCAAAAAAGATAGGTTCGTCGTTAAGCATGTACCAAGACATTATTCCTCTTCTTCTACTTTTGTAGCTTTCACTTTAACTTTTTCCTTAACCTTAGCTTTCTCGTCTAATGGTTTCCATCCGCGTCTTTCAGCTTGGATTGGTGGATAGTTTTTGTGAATAACTCCATCTTTATCTATAAAATCCATGTCCGAATTTTAACATATAAAAAGAAAAGACCGACTCGAAAGTCGGTCTTATCCTAATTATTTAATTACTACTTAGATAGCAGCAATGTTAACAATTTTACCATGTGCATTTGGATTACCATATTTAAGTCCAACTTCTCCATAAATTTGGAACTTTTCAGCAGCGCCTTCTTTTGCAAGAGGTTCTACGAATAAGAATCCTTTATCTGGGATGTTCATAAATACTGGTACGCACAATTCGGCAGATACAACATAAAGTTGTTGTACGTTGACGTGTCTGTTTAAGAGAACGTTAACTTTACCGAAATCAGTTTCAATGGTTGTTACGTTTACGCCAGCAACGTTACGTGATTCTTCACGATAGTTCTTGTCAGTAACAAATAGTTTTGTTAACTGTCTTTTGACGTTAGCGTTAGCCATAAGTGTTGCAGTCTCGGAAACTTGGATTCCGCCATCTTCCCATACTGCTTGCATAAGGTCTAATACCATATCTTCTGTTAATACTGCGTCAGCTGCATCAACGCTATTTCCAGCAGCGTTAGCAATACCTTGTGTTTTTCTAGCGGTAGTGTTATCTGATGGGTCGTTAAATGCGCCTTCTAAGAATGATTTTTCAGCGTCTCTAGCAATTTGCTTTAGCATTTGCTCGACTTGAAAGTCCATTTCGTTTGTTACTGGATTTTCTCCAGCTATGTTTTCTCCACTATAAGCACCAATAGCTGCCATCTTTGAGTATGAAACTTCAATAGATTCTTGCATAATTTGGCATACGTTGTAGTAGTTACTTCTAACTCTTGATTCGCTAGTAGGTGCGTTAGCGCCTTCTAAAGCTGCGTTATCTACCGCAGCAGCTCTCAAATCGTATGCTTGCCATTGGAATGAAGGACTTGTTGTGGATTCTCCACCACTAAGTCCACCAATTAAACTTAAAAATGGAGTATCGCTTGGGGTCAACTCAAATAAATCTCCCACATAATTAGGAAGATTAAAAGTCTGACCTTGCCCTGTAATTCCTGCCATTTCTGACTTACTCCTTTTTAATAATCAACTTGTTAAATTAATACTTAGTTATTGTCTTTAGCTAACTCATATAGTCTTTGAGACTTTAACTTTCTTGCTTCTTTTAAATTTTTATCTGCTTCAAGTTGTCTAATCCTTGATTCAGTATCAAGTGGTTGATTATCGTTAGACATATCAATACCACTTTTCTTTGCAACTGCTGGCGAAGCATCAGTTTTCAGAACTGGTTTACTTTCTACTGCCGCACCTATCATTTCTGTAAGTTTGCCAGATAGCTCTGGGTCATCAACATCTAAATCTGTTAATCCACCTTTTGCCATCAAGTAAGACCAAGTAAGTTCTTCGTCTGCACCTTCAGTCTTTACAACGTTGTTAAACGCTTGCATCAGCTTTAGATTTTTATTTTCAGATTGCAGTTTTTCAACTTTGTCTGCTAATGCTTCTGCATCGTTTGTATTTTCTTCTACAAATCCGAGTGCTTTACCTAAGTTGTCAATAAGGTTTTTATACTTATCTTCTACTTCGTTTTTTTCCACTCTGAATTTTGCAGCTTCTTTATTAGCTCTTTGTATTCGCTTATCAAGTTCATCATCAGATGTTTGGTCAGCATTGACTACTTCTTCTGATTCAGTAACTGTTGCTTCTTCTATCGCAGATTCCGCAACGCTCTCTACATCGCTAGACTCTTGCACTTGTTCAGTTTTTTCTTCTGACATTATCACTACTCCTGTTAGTTATTTAATTACATCGACCTGTCGATGTAGTGCTTACTGCTATATAATAGACTTACTTGTGTAAATCGTATATATAATTAGGTATATTTTTATCCCAACAATGTTGTGAAGGTTGCCAATGCCGCTTTGGATTAAGGTCATTACGCAGTAGCCAAGATGTCATGTAAGTAGCGTCATAAGGATTAAACGCGTCAAAATCTTCATTAAGTTTATCTGATAGCCAGTTCTTTGTTTTATCTAAGTATTGCCATATACCTTTAGCGTTGGCGCTTGATACTGCATACTGTCTGCCGCTTGATTCGCAGTAAGTAGTAGCAAAAGCCCACATGTAATCTTCTTCTTTTAGATACAATTCAAAAGCATGATGGTATGGTTCAGTTATTGCAGCTGCTTCTTGATACCATTGACATGTTTTGTAATCAGATAAAAATTGCGGCGTAATTGCCGCAATTCCTATTAAGCATTCAATTATCATCGTCCACTCATTATAGCTTCTCCTTTTTCAATAATTGACTTTACGCTATCGCCACGTCTTGGTTTGTCAGCTTTAAAGTTTGCATATAACCATCCACCATGTGGGTCTGCATACTCGTAAGATTCTGGAACATATATATCAGCTCTTGGTTGTGGATAAGGTGCGCCTTTCCAACTATTAGATTTATATATTATTCCTGTATTAGAATCAATATGGCAAACTATCATTGCTTTTTCGCCATTTCTAATTGTCCATACTTTATCCCACTTATCGCCAAAAGTAACTCCACGTTTTGCTTCTACGTCATTACTCCATTCCATGCCAGCGTAATATGCAGCATGATTGTGTTCTAACTTACCTAAAAGCTCTACTAATGCAGTTAAGTATGATTCCTTACTTGCTTCGTTAGCTGCAAAAATTTCGGTAGTGGTGTAAAGTTTACCTCTATCGAATCTTTGTATTCTTGATTGTGTCATTTTTACCATCCTTTCAATATCAAGTGTAGCACTTTGTGTTATCTATGCAATTCATTCTTCTTCTGATTTACTAAATGCTTCTTTAATCATGTTCGCCATATTCTTTACGAATGATTGGCGCTGCTCTTCTAGTAATACAAGTATTTGGTCTAGCTCGCCTAATGTAACTTGTGAATTAAAGTTTTTCTTTGTGTTTACAAAATTTATATCAACATGATATAAGTCTGACCATCCAAGATAAATCTTGCCTTCTGCATTAGGTAACATAAACTCAATACCGCCACGTTCAATATCTAGCTTTTTTATAATCCAGTCAGAAGCATTTATATCTAAAAATGCAAACTTTTGAAGCAAGCCATTATATCCATATCTTGTTTTGCTAGGTGGTTGTAAGTGCCATTCTTTATTTGAACTCATTATTTACCTGCTTTCGCTAAATAGTCTTGTCTTTTTTTGTGATGCTTTGGGCAGTACAATGGCATGAAGTGATTGTTCATGTAATCATTCCAGTCATCGTCTTTCCAGTTCTCATACTTCAAATCCCAAAACTCAATTCTTTGAATATCTTCAAAACCATTTTTTTGAAATACTTTGGAATTGAACTCTTGAATTGTATATTCTTTGTACATGCTTGGGTCATTAGGTTGTAAGTTCCACATCTCTTGCGCTTCATCAAAAGAAACGTCAAGTGGTTTACCGCCATTTTCGTACATGTCATTGTTAGCTTCAGACAAAACACGATTAGTTGTTTTGTTGAGTACAAACGCATGACCGCCCCAAACTTCGCCGCCATAAATCTCACGCATTGCGTGAACTATGACGTGTTCGTCTTTGTCAGATATCTTGTTCATAGCTAAATCCCATGCAGCTTTTAAACAATTACCTTTTTCGAACTTAATCATTTAACCATCCTTTTTAACATTACTATTTAAGTATAACAACTGTATCACTCTATGCAATGTATTCTCCATAAATGTCTTGTTCTTTTTCGTGAAACTCCCATCCTTCTTCGCAGTAGTACATACGACTCATTCTTTCATAAGTATGTGAAGGTTTTAGTGTTCTATCACAATTTCTGCAAATCATCTTGGCACGCTCTCTTCTTAATCTTGCTAATGCCTTTTGTTCTAATGCGTGTTGTGTTGGTCTATCACTAACTACTTTTGCAGTTTTCTTAATCAGCTTTACGCTTTCCTTAGCTGGAATATATGTTCCGCTATTTTTACTTAACTCTGATAATTGTCTAGCTGCTTTGTAATCTCGACCTATCTTGCCAACTGCAAAATCAATAGCATCTTGTTCAGTATTAGCTTCAACTTGAACGTAACGATGTTCTATCAATTTAAGTTTGTATATCTTTTTAAATTGTCTGCGCTTACGTCTTGGCATTTATTATCCTTTCTCTTTAATGTAAATGTCTGATATTTGATTTATCTTATCTAGTTTTTCAGTTTGTTCATTTAGCCATTTACCTTCTGATACTTCATCATTCCAATACACTCGTGAATAAACTTCAACACCGCCATTCTCTTCTGCGAACTCTGATGCTTCAGTCATATCTGTAAAGAAATGACATTCGACTTGTGTTAATTTATTGTTTGATTTATAAAATAATGGATTTATAAATACAACGTATAGATTCATTTAGTCTCCCTTCATAAATGGTTTATATATTTTTTCTAAGAACGCCTGCTCTTTTTTAAGTGCTGGCGTTAGACCTTGTAACTTGATTTTCGTAGCAAGTTGTTGGAAGTGTACATCGACCATTTCCTCAAAACCTTGTTGACCATACTTACCGCCAACATAGTTTTTGTACTTGCTTTGATAACCTGCCATTACTCTTCCTCGAACCACACCTTATCTTGTTCTTGTTCCTCTTGGACTTGCGGAGTCTGATTCTCAAGAACATCAGCATGTAGTTTTTCTTTGTAGTCTGGTGCTTGTGTATCTAAGAACCAAACACCACTCTTAACGAACTCATCGTAATCGCTCATTAACCATCCTTTCAATTCCATTGTAGCACATTGTGATACTTATGCCAACAACGTTAAACTTCCTAGTGGTTCTTCATTGTTCTGAATGTCAATTAAATTCTTAAATTTAATCCATTCATAGTGATAATCAGTTGTGATTCTATATTGAAAACACTTAACGCCGCAATAGTTCCAGTTGTTATGTTTAATTAGTTTTTTTTCATCAGTAATTGTATTAAAACATTCTGAACATATTGAACTGTAATTTGGCGTTTCTCTGAACATTTTAAAAAATGTTAAATCAGTCATTAGTTTATCCAGCTACCTGCGGTCAACTCGACTTTGTTATCTTCTAACATATTTGCATAACTCAAGTAACCATAGAAAGCATCTATAAAGTCATCTGCCATTGCAGTACCAATGTTTGCGCTCTGACCGCTTGGCATTCTTTTTTGTACGCCTTTCTCATAACTTGTAAAGAACTGCGCATCTTTGAATGCTTGCAAGATTTTGCCTTTAGCATTTGTTGCATAGACATAAGCAGCACCTAATGGAAAACTTGCCATGTCTTTGTAATTACCTTTTTGATAATTAGTTTTAACAACACTATCAGCAGTAGCAATAGCCGCAGCATAAACATTGTATTTTTTTGCTGGAGTCATTTTCTCTGCCATCTTTACCATCCTTTCACTCTCTAGTGTAGTAGCATGTGCTACATATACCAAATAGTAAATTAGATTTTTATAAGATTGTTGCTATAAGAATTATCATTGTTGGAATCCATAAACCTAGCAATAAGCCAGTTATAAACTCTTTACTCATTCTTCCTCATTGTGGAATTGTATTTTTGTTGAGTTAATGCACATGCTCGGACTCTGGTCGCACATCCATTGATTAGTCTGTATGTTTTTTAGTATCTTGCCGCATTCGATACATTTGTATCTTTTAGCCATAAGTTTCTAAATAAGCATCTATGATGTTGTCGAAATTTGCCGCATCATCTATTCTTTTAACATTGCCGCATTCTACAATTTCGCCTTGATTGTTTCTAGTCAGAATAGTTCGTCTATGTCCAACTCCGCTATGTGTCGCTCTGTATTGAACTTTGCAAACATAGAATACTTGGTCATTCCTTTCTATCTCTTGATAAATGTTTAAGACTTTGATGTCAGCTCTAGCATCGCCTACTTGTATTGTCATTGTTCTATATTAATACTATTTGCAGTTTGCTATGATTTCTAATCTTTTATTTTCTGGTACACCAATAAGCGCTAATATGTCGCTTTCATCGTCTAATCCTAAGCCATTGACATCATCAAATCTATTGTTTTGTTCTTTTGATAGTGTATGTTTACGCGCAGCTGCAAGAACTGCTTGCCAGTTATTATTAGATTTCTTTTTCTTCCAAGTAGTTATTTCTTTATATAGGTTAACTCCAGTTACGCTCATAATTATTCTCCTTTGTATTCTGATAGACCATCTAAGCCGCCACGTGTTTTTCTACGTACAACAAACTTACCATCCACTTTATCCACTTGTAATCTAACACTCTTGAAGTTACTTCGTGGGTCTGGGTCTGGTTCAGTATATCTATTTATTATTCTTACATCTTCTGGATTCTCTGGTGCAATATCGGATTCCAGAAGTTCTACAAGAAATATCTCGTTATCAGTTATAGCTTCTCTTCCTAATAATTCTAATGTTCTTCCTACACTATCGTTAGCGTCAACTCTTTTAGTTGCAGAATCTAATACATCAGTCATAACATATCGACCACCACGTCCAGTTGTTTCTATATTGTCGAAGTTACCACGTAAGTATCTATCAACAACTGATGAGACTGCATCTTCTTTACGATAAGATATAAACATAATCTCTGGATTGTCATAATCGTGTGCATCTATAATATCTCTGATTACTTGTTCTGGTTTTTTACTGCCCATTGTTACGTCATGAATAAGGTTTAATCCTTCTTCTGACGCTTTAAGCTGCGCAGCTTTAGTCATCGCAGATGATTCTTCGTGTATTATGTTTGCAGCTTCAAGTCCATAGAGACCTGTATCTCCAATATTTGTCAATGCTACAAGTTCTTCTCTGATTTCTTCTAACATTGCTTTGTCAAAAGTTTTATCAAGTATCTTATCGGCTATATCTGGATGAACACTTTTAAGTGATAGATAGACTGGATGTTTTTTTGTAAGTTTACTACCTGCACCGAAGGTAGCGTCGTTTATAAAAACATCTGACATGTTTTTATTTATTCTCTTATCTATTTTAGTAGCATATTTATTTAATATGATACGAACTTTAAATCTATCTGGGTTTACTGTAACGTAACTATCAATGTCATATCCTTGATTCTTTAAGTTAAACGTCTTACCAGAAGAAGGTAATCCACCAGCAAGAATCTGTTGTTTGTCTGCTTGTGCGCCACCTGCTATTTCTTCTGCTATAAAGTTTTCTATGTCTGCATCCCATTCATCTAATAAATCATCTGCCCATATTATCTCTGGTTTACTCTTTGCATCATTCCACTTCCAGCGTCCATATTCGTTTTTATATTTACCTTTACGTCCTACTATTCGATTAAATGCACTTTTACTTTTCTTTGCATCATCTGGTAAAGCTGGTGGTTGATGAAACTTATTGTCATCTTCTAAGAAATTCATCTGACCTACATCTGATTCAAAATATCTTTGCCATCGCAGCTGCAAATCTTTTTTAACATCATCTTGTAAATCATTAAGGTTTGATACGCCATACTCTTTTATGTCTGGCGGCGTTCTTACTGCATCTACATCTATTCTGACTTGTGCAGAAGTAAGTCGTGGGTCAAATCCAGTCTTAGCTGCTAACTTGTTAAGCTGCGGTAAGTTGCCACCTGCTTGTTCAATTAATGCTTCTGGTACACCATTAGCAGCTGCTAATCTTCTTAATCTATCTTCTCCAGTAAACCATCCAAGTGATTTACGCTCTATAAGTGCTTCAAATCTTCTTCGTTGTTCTCTATATTGTGCAGCTCTCTTCTTTGCAAGCGCAGCTCTACGTGGACTACCATTTTCATTCCAGAACTTTTGTTTGTTTTTGTTTTTACGTTCTAGCTTTTGTAATCTACGAATTTTATTTCTACGTTGTTCATTAGCAGCATCGTTAGTATCTTTTGGCGGAGTAGAGAATCCTTCTATGTACATCTGTGCCGAATGCGTGCAGTTAGGATGAAATAAACCTTTACCTTTTGCATACTCTAATGTTTTCTTCTCGTGAAACTTTTTAGGTATCTTGTCTAAATCTTCTGTTGTCCTTAGAATCTTACCTTCAAATGGTCTGCATAGTTTACATTCCAGCGGACTGTCAGTAATAAATACAAGATATTCTCCAGAATCTTGGTATCTATCAATAGAACCTTGTACTTGTGCATTACCAGCAATAGTTCTGATTGACGTTTCTGCATAAGCATCTATCCCCATCTTCCTATTGCCAACATTAATTTCTTTAATACCTTGCTCTAACAAATCATCAACTGCATCTTCTACTGCGGTATCTAATGGAACTCCAGATAATACTTTTGCAGCAGCTGCTTCTGTTGTGTTTGCATAAGCATCGTTAACTGACCTTGTAATCTGTAATCTATTCATTCTGTTTTGAACTCTATTGACTGCACCATCAACTAATCCATCAATAGCAAAATCAGCAAGTGATTGGAAGCCAGCACCTAAGTCTGGTTGAATACCAGCAGATAATAACTCGGCAGCTGCGGTTGTTTCGCCTATGTCGTAAGCAAGTTCTATTGTTTGTCTGATTGCTTGCGGCACATATCCATAAACATCTTCTGCTCTTTTTGCAGCTTCTTCTGCTAATTTTGCAAAAGATACTTGTTTAAATTGTAGCCATTCCTCGATTGTGCCATTGAAATCATCCTTACCATCAAGTATCTCTTCAGCAGTAAGGTTAAGTATTGCGTCGCTAGCTTCTTGAAAAAACTCTGCTTGTGTTTGGACTATCTGTTCGTTTGTAGCTGGGTCATATACCATATTGTCATGGTAGTTCTAAAACATCTTCAACGCTATTGTCCGCTAAATTAAAGTTAGTGGCAATACGTAGGACTTCGTCTCCTACTTCTTCTTCTGTTAACTCTGGATTGAGTAATCTTACCTTTGTCTCTAATGAAGCTGCTTGCGCTCTATGTAATGATTCAATTACTGTTGCAGATTCTCTAACGTCTTGTTGTACTGCATCTTGCCATTCAACTCTTGGTTTAATTGGTGTATATTGTTTACCGAATATTTCTGTATCAAGTATCTGTAAATGATGCAATATCTCTTCAAGTGGTTGTGTCCAGTATCTCTGCTTTTTACCTTGTGTAGTAAAAGATTTACGTTCACGCAGCTTTAATGCAGTACCAGATTCTGCTCTACCTTCTATGTTTATGCCGAATGACTGTGGACTATAACCAGCAGCAGTAACTGCTCTATCTATAAGTTCCATGACTGTTGTTTTATGTTGTTGGTCTCTTATTTCAAACTGAACCTTCTCAATTCCTTTTGATTCGCTATTTGGGTCTATCTCTAATGCAGTAAATATTTCTGCATCTATGTCAAAAGATGCACCACGACCACGACCTCTTCTCTCTAAATATTCAGTAGGTACTATAATTCTTGATTTACCAAGTCTGACATCTCGCATCCAAGAAGTGTATGCTTCATCGATTGCGTCCATAAGTCCTTCGATGCCATCATAATCTGACCTTCCATACTCATAACCTTTTAATCTTCTAAGTGGTCTTTGATTAGGTACATAAACTGATGCAAGCCCATCGAATGGTAATTGTACTTCTTCTTCTAAATCAGCAGTCTCTTCTAATCTTTCAAGTGGTACTCTTGTGCCGATATTTGTCTTAGTGCCTTGATATAATGCGTTGTGAATTATTCCATCTTCGTGATGTTCTATTAATCTGTAATAGTCTTGACCATCAGCAGAATCATATTCAGTTACATAACCTACTGCAACTAATTGTCCATACATAAATGTTGCTATTGCTTTGTCTGGAGATACTGCTTGGATTGTAGGATATTTCATAAACTCTGTATTCCAAACTAATCTTAAAAATACGCCACCTAAAGCAGAACATGTTTCGCCAGCTTCTAATAGTTTATTTTTAAGACCACAAGAACGTAGCAATTCGTCTAGGTTTTCTTGTGTGTTTTCTTGTTCTGATTCGCTAAAGTCTTTACTGTTAGTTACAAAATTAGGTGGTTCACTAAATAATAAATCAGCACTTGTCTGTGCTATGTCTCCTGCAAGCGGAACGTGAATTTGATGTCTTTCTACTTGTGCGTCTGTTGCACCTTTTCTAGTCCAGAACATATAACGTCTGGGTCTGTAATCTTGCGGTACATCTGCATAAGTCTTTCTAAGAATAGCTGGGTCGCCTGCATGCCATGCAGAATGTTCAGCATAAACTCTCATTATGTGCTTATGGTTCTCTGGCGGATAAGCCGAACCATTCTCTGGTAACTTAAGCATTTAGTATCTGCTTTTCTTCTTTTTACCTTTTTTCATTGCCTTTTTAGCTTTTGAATAACCTTTACCTTTTGGCATTCTAACTCCTTGTAATCCAATGTCTCCATATAGCGCCTAATGCTATCATTACGTATCTTAGCGCATCTACTGCATGGTCATTGCGTTTTAGTGGTTTATCTTCGCCACGTTCTTGTTGCTTAACATCCCATACATACGACTCTATCTCTTCGATTAGTCGATTGCAGCTTGAATGTATTTTTAGCTTTCTGCTACCTATCAAGTTGTAAACTATTCTAATACCATCTTGTACATTATTGTTAGCTTTAGTTACGCCTAAATGATTATCACGCCATAGTTGTGTTACAAATGAAGCTGCGCTGGGGTCAACATATATTTTACGAATATCATAACCATCTAAAAAATTACGCAGTTCTTTGGAGTATTCAGCATCTGATAACTGCCGCTGCTTAGTTGCAGAATCATAATAGTATTCCTTTATGACATAAAGTTGGTCATCTACACCTTCTCCAACTAGCAATGCACATAATGGATTAGTTGTGCCATAGTCAATACCTACATAATATTCACGCATCTTTGGCAGCTCTGATACAACATTCTCTGTTCTATCGAAGCAGTCATATACTGCACCTTCTGCCATAATCCATTCGCCATTGATAAATCTTCTATACCATAAACTACTTGGCGGCGCATATTCAGCTTTTAAGGATTCAACATACTTTTGGTCTAACGTATGATTGTCGCCTAACTGGAATGAGAAGTTGCGTATATCTAATTCTGATTCTCTATCTAAAAACTTTTTCTTTAACCAATGATTAGGACTATCTGGGTTTGTTGTTAAAAATAATTGTGCGTTAGGTACACGTAATCGAGATAGCAGCATATTAAAAAATGACTCTGACCACAATGTAACTTCGTCTCCATAAGCACCAGCAAGTGTTAAACCACGTATTTTTGCTTCAGCTCTTTCATCGTTAGCACCAACAATATAAATTGTTCTGCTGCCTATTTGTATTTCTCCGCTACCAGTTCTTGTAACTAAGCTGCCAGAACCATCAAGTATTTCTCCAAGAACGTCTATTACGTTACGTTTTAAAGTTCTTTCTGTCTTACCTATCATAAGCAAGTTACCTTTAGCGCCAGTCTGACAAAACTCTATCCAGCGGATTAATGAAGATATTGTTTTACCAGAAGATACTGAACCTTGCCATATATTGATTCTTGCATCTGAATCTAAAATAGAATCTAATTGTTTACCAGTTCTAAGGTCTATCATTACGTAAATCTTCTATTTGTTTTGCTAGTTCTTTTACTGGGTCATCTTGTGCAGCTGCAACATTACGTTCTGTTCTGCCCCATTTATCTGGAAATTTACGTTCTAATCGCCACGCAGCAGCAGTCCAGTTCTTTTCAGCAGCTTTACCTACTAATCCAACTAACATTGCTTCTGATTGTGCTTGTGCCTTTTTTACTGTGTCGGAAAATTCGACAAAAATCTCTTCTCTTTTGCGTAATCTAGCTCTAGGATTCTTTATTAATCGTTCTTGTTCAGCTGCGCCGCGCTTTAACCACTCGTATATTGAGTCTCTGTTGATACCTACTAAAGCAGCAGTTGTCTCGATGTAATTACCTGCGCGTAGGTACTTTGCTACTTCTTCTGTTAATTCTTTTGTTAATTTAGTTGGTCTGCCTGCCAATGTTACGCACTCCTGTTACGTTAACCACTTAATCCTGTTAAGTGTTAGCTTCTACTACCGCCATTCCCATCTGTTCAAGCAATTCTCTTGCTTTTGGAATATCGCCGCTTGTAGCATTATATAACATATCTGTCATCATTATGCACGCAGCATTAAATAAATCATTACCAGAAATACCTATATTATTACGCTGCATCATTGGCAAGTGTTGTGTATCGAAAAGTCCATCTGTTATTGTCTCTCTAAACATTGCAAACTCTGCTGCATCTATATCTTCGTCATAAGCGAAGTTAGCAGTAAGAAAAGATATATAAATCTGTATAGCTTCTTTTAAGCTATCTGGCATATCGACTATTTCGTTATACTCTTCACTTGACATATAAAACCTTGTTCTTGTAATTCTAATTTGATTCTATCAGCTTCATCTTTTGATTCAGCTTCTATCTTTACATAATACACTTCTTTGCCGAAATCATCCTCGAATATAGTTGTAGAATCTTGGAACTCGGACATCTGACGCATATCTTCTAAATCAAATCCTGTACCAAGTAGATTATCTGTAAGATTATTAACTTCATTAAGTAGGTCTAATAGTGCCACTTCATCCCACGAACCATCGATAACTAGCTGATTAGATGCAATTAAGTACGCTTTAGCTTCCGCATCTGTGTCAAACTCGACCATTATTGTAGGAACTAGCCATTCTTTTGTATCTTCTTCTACCTTTAAGTATTTTGGCATAGACTCTCCACGCGCTGCCATACTCATCAATGCAGTTATTCTTCCATGACCTACAACTAATGTACCAGTTGTTTTGTTTATGACTGGCAGCTCTATAAATCCAAATCTTTTTATTGATGCTTCTATCTCTGAAATATTATGTTCTTTAGGATTCTGTTCGTCGAATGTAAAGAAGTGTAATCTAGTCCAGTCATAATTAATATTCTTATTCATTTACTTATTATAAACGCAACTTACAAAAGAACACCTAATATAAGAAATAGCGCAGTAAGTGTGCCGCTCATGTGGATTTTGTAATCCGCATCACATACTGCGCTGCGCGCAGCTACTTAACTAAAGTAGCGCTTTTTCTTGGAAAGTAATCTACAAGTAATCCATGTTCGTCATACTTGTTTGATTCATATACTTTTCTTCTTTGTATCTTTACTTTTGCGTTCATAGCGCAGAAGTAGAACTCACTATCTTTATGTGCTAGCGCTATTGGAATTGCCAACTCTAATTTGTCAGCATAAATGACACCGCCATAAACATCGTCGTAAAATACGTCGTATTGGAATTTACCATCTCCAATACTATTGATTGAATATCCATATCTACCATAATATGGAGTAATCATTGTGTGTTCTTTATCTGTGCCTACATTAAAAGTTACCATATCTACTCTTGGTCTCTTCATGTATTCAGCTTGTAAAGTAACTCCTCTTTGAGGACTTGTATTTGTTACCATATCTACCATCCTTACTTTAAGAATCTGCTAGGTTTTACTTCAAAACCTGCATCTAACATGCGGTACATGTCGTCCAGCTGCTTGGTAACTGGATTCTTTTTTGATTCTTTTTCTATTTTACGTAACTTATATGTAATATAAGCCATCTTGCTAAATTGATAAATTATGAACACGACAAAATTGATTGACATGACATAAAATATCTTCCAGTCCAGCGACTGAACTGCCCAAGACTCTATGAATAATCTAATCATTTACCATCCTTCCTTTGCTTCCATTGTATCACTTTGTGATATTTAGTCAACTTCAGCATTTTCCTTTTCTGTACTAGCTAGTCTTTGTTCTGCTTTATTTTTCATAACTTGTGTTCTATATCCAATATGTGCCATTTCATCATGTTTAGATACTTCTTTTACTACTGTGCCACCAAAATGTCTAGCGGTATTTATTGCATCTTGTTTGTCTGTTTTGGCGGTAAACCTTTGCTCGCCATTAAACCAATAGATTACTCTAAACATTATCTAACTCCTTCGTTAGTTTTATTCTTCTTGCATCTCCACAAGCAAGAAATCCTGCTCTAAATCCATCAAGATATTCTCTCATCTCATTTGCTTTTAGTCTTGGAGATATATCAGTCTCTCCGCCTGCGTCGTTGACTAACTGTGTTAATCTGTAACCGCCATAAGCTATATCTAATCTGTATGCGTTTATTTCTCTAGGTTTATATCCACATAGTTTATTGATAAAACCAACTTTACCTAGTAGTTCATTCTTAGCCATTACTTACCATCCTTTCCAAATTTACTTACCAAGTCTTTAGCAAGTTCATCTGTAACTTTTTCTATAATTGCTTCACTAATACGACCTAACTCCCATTGAGTCATTCGTATATTGTGCGGCATCTCTTCAACAATAACTTGATTAGTTATTGCAATAAGATTGTTTTTAGTTATTGCCATTACAACACTCCTTCCACTAATCCAACTAACTTATCTAATTGATTCTTAGCGCCGACATAATCGCCAGCTTCTAAGAGTTCTTTAATTTGTTTTTTGAGTTTTGCTATTACTTGATTCATACCATCCTTCCTAACTTGCGGCGTAGTTCACTTGGTAAACATTCGCCATTGCTTTTGCAACTTGTGTAAAGTAGAATTTAAAATCCTTAGTTGGCACATTGTGAAAATCCATCTTCACAACATCGCTCTTTACACGCTCTTGTATTTTCTCATCAGCAGTAAATAAGAACTCCATGATTTCTGCCATCTTGTATTCATAGACACCAGCTTGACCATTGACATTATATTCAACTGCGAACTCGTCATTGATATTGATTTTGTCTGTCTCATCAACAAACGCTTTTAACCAATTTTCAAACGCCATCTTAACCATCCTTCCTTATATCAAGTCAAACACTACAACGTGTTCACACTCTAAACTACAAGCAAACATATTTTTGACTGGCTCTATTGCCCATTCCATCCATCCTTGCTCGACTTTTTCTTCAACTGTGTAATCTATTTGTTTTTCACAAGCAGCACACCACTTGAAATCCACCATTTTTTTACCATCCTTATTAACCATTACAATATAATTATAATACCTGTATCACAATGTGCAACACAATATGAAGAAATTATTTATACAAGAATTTTGTCGTATTCAGCTGCTGATATAATGAATCCTTCAGCTGCGTCTTTATACTCTCTGATTTTTTGTTGTTGTGCTTGTTTTGACGCAAATTCATGCGTAAATATTTGACCAGTTAACGCAACTGCTCTTACTGAATACACTTTTTGAGTGTTCATAATACTAATAATTGTAGCATAAAGTGTGATTTATTTGTCATTAATTGTTATACCTAGTGATACCGCGCAGCTTTTTATGCAGCTGGCGTGTTCTTTTTCGTAAAGATACATGTATATATCGTGAACATTGAGTTCTGATTTAGAATCTGTAAAGTCATTAATAAACTCTAGGTCTGCATACGCTTCTCTTTCAGCTGCAAAACCTATTTCTCTACATTCTTCACTCATGTAAGAATCTGTATTAGGTATAAATGGAAATCCATCTATATCGTAAGTGCTATATTGACTCATCTGCTATCTCCATTGGTACGAACTGCTTTATCTTTGCAGAACCTTTTGTCTTATCTTCTTCTACAACATAAGTTACATCTAGTGTTGCAACACCTTTTGTACCTTGTGTGTAATAGTTTTTACCAAAAGTAAAATCGCTTTTTCTAGCTTTTTTATCTTGTTGCCAAAACTCTTCTACATCTTCTGGAAAGAAGCAGTCATTATCTAAGAACTGAATTAACGCTTTTGTTTTACCTGTAAATAATGTTTGACCATCAGCAGTTTTTATAATTGTTTTTTCTTGGTCGAAGTAAGCAAAATCTTTTATATAATATTTTTCTATTATTACATCTGTTGTAATCTCGCCAACTTTTAGATGAGGTATATCTCCAAAACCTAACTCTTTGACATATTTTTCTGCTTGATTCTCCCACTCTTCTAAACATAGTTTCTCTAAGAATGCTATTTGTTTTTCTGTAAGACCAAACTTTGCCTTACTATATACATTCATAATAAGTAAATTATCTTCTTGAAAAAACTCTGCTGCTTGTGCTAGTTGTGGATAATCCATTGCAAATTGTTCTTCAGTCTCTTCATATTTCTTTTGGATGTCTGCACGTTCTTTTGCTTTTTGTGCTTGAACAATTAGTGCAGAATAATTAGTACCTGTATCTACCATCTCTGCGCAGTCTTTACCTGCAAAATATTTGCTTCTTTGACCATTAGGATATTTATAAACAATGACCCATCTCACGTAAGCACCACAAAAGAAACATGCAGTACCTGTAAAGTTTTCTCTGTAAAGATAACTTTGTGTCTGAATCGCATCGTATTCGAATTTAGATATGTCGTAGTTTTCTAAAACTTCTTTTTTTCTAAATGCGCTTTTCTCATTTACCATACATATATAGTGTATCACTTTGTGATACTATGTGCAGCTTTTTTTTAAATTTTTCTATTTGATAATACGTAAGCTCTAACTAGCTGCTGCAACGCAAAACTTCTTTGTCTCATTGACATTCTAAAATCTAGGACATCGTGGTGGAAGTGGCACAAAAATGTTACGTTGTCTAATGTGTCATGTGATATAGCGCCGCCCATACCAGCAGCTTTAATGTGTGCCATGTCTGTACCACGACTTGTGCATTCTGCCCATTCGCACATTCCTTTAGATTCAATTACTACTGCTTCTCTTAGCAGCTTCCTTCTAGTTGCTCTATCTTTAGGTGGTTCTCCACCATAAGGATATGTTGTCATCTTATGACATAAGTCTTTAGATTCAAATTAGGATGAGTAACTCCTAAATCATTTTCTACTAACTTAAATGCTTCTTTTTCGGATTTTGCAAATACTGTTCTATGTCCTCTTATAGGTACAAAATATTTGTTCATCATTCTTTTTTCTCCTTCTTACAATAAATACATTGAAATAAATTATATTCTCCAGAATATTCTAAATCACGCCAAACGCATCCGCTAGTTTTGCAGTCATAAACTTTTGGTTCTGATTCTTTCATTTCGTTTTTAAGTTTTGACCAGTTGTTTGATATTGCTGGCGCAGATATTGCTACTTTCCAGTTATCCTTGTAATGTTTAATTACATCGCCAAGTTCTTCTGGAGTAACATTTTTTTCACGCAGCTGCTTTAAAGCGCCATTGATTTTACCAAGTTCGCCTTTTGTAGCATCCTTCCAGTCTATACCTAAACCTTCACACATAGATTCAAAAAGTAAATCACGTTTACGTGGTTTCTTTTTTGTATCTGTTTCTTTGCTTTGTTTAATGGCTTTGTTTAGTACGACATCAGCGCTAGACCTATACGACGTATTTGCGTTATCCTTACGCGTATGTGCGCTACCTTGTGCAATGGTGGCATGTAGTATGTATAAATTACTCGTATAAGCATCTGTTTCTTCTATTTTCCTATGCCTAACTGTTATTGCGCCTATGTTTATAAGTTCTTCAACTGCACGTTGTACTGTTCTTACGCTGCAATACATGTGCTTTGCTAAATAACTTTGTGAAGGATAACAAGAGTTGTTTTTCTCATCAGCTCTTCTTCTTAATATGCAATATAGTCTTACTGCATTACTGCTTATAGGTGCAAACAAAACTGCTTCTGGAAGAATCGCAAAATATTCTGACGCTTCTATCCTATGTTTCACAATGCTAACTTCCTTTGTCCGCTATCTTCGGAAGGTGGTTTGCTAATTAACTTAAATGACCATTTCTTGTAACTTGAATCTTGCGGTCTAAGTGTCTCAATAATCCATCCTTCATCTCTTAGTGTGAATATACTAGCACCATACCTTTTGATTCGCATGTCAAAAGTAAACTCGTCTCCAGTTACTTCGCCAAAAGTTTCTAAAGCCCACGCTACTTTATCTTCTTGTGAAACCTTCTTACCTTTACGTTCAGTCGGTATTATTTGACCACGTAATAATTCCATCCTTTACCATCCTTTATATTCTCGCTTTACTTGCTTCTTCAATAGTTTGTTTTAACCATAATGGTTTACCATCTACTACCATGTCTGGACTTGGTAACCAATGATTGCCAATTTTGCCACGTCTAATCCAAACATAAACTGTTCTTAGTTTGACGTTAAAAATCTTAGATATATCTTTACAAGTTAAATAATCTGCCACTCTGACTCCTTTCGTAAATTTAATTATAACAAGTGTTGCATATAATGCTACATTGTCTATAATTTTACGCATGGATATAAAAACTATAAAAGATAATATAAAAGCAGTAGAAAAAACATTTACGCAAACTAAAAATATTGATGCTAACTCAATAATGTTATTGTCAATAGCGCAGATGTTAGTTTTACTTTTAGAAAAGGATGGTAATAATGGCGAATCAGAATTACTCGAAAAATAGTTTCCTTGACGACTATGTAGGAGTCGATGAACTAATAGCACAAATGAATGAAAAATATCCTAAAGGTGTTTTAATTTCAGATGTAATTGACTTTGGAGAAAATCACGTAGTATTTAGAACTACATTTTACGAGACTACCGAATCCCCAGCAAAATGTACTGGACATTCACGTCTTGATAAATCTCCTAATAATCCACATTGGTTTGAAAAAGCCGAGACCAAAAGTCGTGGAAGATGTTTACGCGTACTATTAAGTGCTGGCGTAACAAAAGAAGAAATGGAAGATGTAGATATTTCCGCCAGTCAGCAGCAGTCTGTTGAACCTGTTGTAGCCCAAGAGAACAAAAATAGTGCTATTGAAGCACTACAAGAAATTCAGCAGACTGTTCGTGGCGGAGAATTGCTTGCATTAATTAATGACTCATTAGGAGAAGTAGAACTAAAACAAGTCAATACTTTAACTGATGCTAAAGATTATTTAGAGTCATTAGCTGGTGCAGATTCAGTAACTTTTGCTAACACTATAAAGCAAAAAGCTGCTAATATATAAATTAGGAAATATTCATTTCCCCTTTATTAAGTACGTAATTAAAAGACGTTAAAAGACGACCATCCTTTAACGATAAAAAAAACCGACTAGCAATAGTCGGTTTTTTCTTTTGTATAATACCTCTACTATACGATTTCACGTATGCGTGTCCTTCACAAAACATTACTTTTGTAATTACTGTAAAGTACCAAAATAAAGATAGAAAGTTTCCTTTCTTTTTTATTTAGACCAGCGCTTTACTGGTTTGGTATGAGTATAACAAAATTTTTTTTTATTGTAAATTGATAAAACAATATCGCAAGTTGGATGTTCACAAGTTCTTTTATCGTAATTCTTTTTAGGTTTACGACCTTTGATTCCATGTTTCCTTGCGTATAAAGACATTAACCTTTAGGTATGTTATTACCGATTTTTATTGGTGCATCTTCAATGGCATTTTGCGCAACTGATAACATTGCGGTAACCATTGCAATTCCAGCTGCTGCTAAAACGTTCATGTCCATAAAACCTGCCTGCGATGCGAGGATTATACCAAGCGCGCTTTGTATTCCAGTTCTTAGTCCACGTATTAGTGCATTTTTCCAGTATTCCAACTTTACTCCTTTGTTCCTAATCGTACCGCTGGATATTCGACTGTTGTCCATCCCTTTTCTGGATGTACAAACATTAACCTTTGTGTAGGTCTGCCTTGTGCCGCCAAGTTCTCCAGCGCATAATGGTTTGAACTTTCTGTACTGCCGCTACAACGTACTGTTATACCATTAAATTCTTGTTGATAGAGTTGATGCCAATGACCAAAAGCAACATCTTTAAAGTCTGGCATCTGTCCATCCATTGCCGCTGCTTTCCATCCTAATACCTTTTTGCGAACTCCATAGAATGGAATACCTAAACTTCCTCGTATTTGGTCTCCATGTATAAGCATGCAACTGTAATTACCAATTCTATCTACTGTGTACCATGCTCTATCTCCATCTCTACCTTCTGGAATATCCCATGTTATTCTTTCTTCGTCAGCAAGAATAAGTCTTACTGTTTCATATAAAAACCTATCTCCATTATCTTCATAGTGATGTTGACCGAATCTACCAAGTCTGCCATGATTACCAATAACTCCAGCAAAATGTACTTCTTCAAAATTAGCTAACATAACACGCAAAAAATCTGCCATCATAGTTGCACCATTTTTAAAGATTTGTCTATAAAGTCCAGAATCAACAAGCCATTGCTGCCCAGCAAATATGTCAGTACCTTCTATAATGTCTCCTAATGCCCAAATGTGTATTTTTTTTACTGGATGTGAAGCTCTTTGTATGTTAGTAAGTTCTACTACTTTTTCTGCAAACTCTGCAACTCTGCTAGCTGCTATATCAGAATTGTAACTTGCAGTTATTTTACCTAACTGCCAGTCGCTTAAAACTGCTACTGCAACTTCTTCGCCTTTTCTTCTCGCATCTTTTTTAGGTGCTTTAATTTTTGGTATTTCAATATCTGCTATTGCATCTTTAACTGCATTCTTAACTGCAATTTCTAAATCTTGACGATTGTTACGTAATTTATCTAATTGTTTATGTAAACGCGTAATCGTTTTTTTAAGTTCTTCTACCTTTTCTTCTTCAGCAGCTTCGACTATAAAATCATCTAATTCACTCGCCATGACGTGCCTCTACTTTTTGTACAATTAAATCGAAAATGTAACGTTTACTGTAAGACCATCCGCATTTTTTAATTAAGTATTCACATAATGTGTTGATACTAACATGTGGATTATCTATTTTGTATTGTACTACTGATGCTAACGCTTTTGCGCCGCCTTCTGTTTTCCAAATAACATCTTTTTGTTTTTCTTGAACGAACTCATCTATATTATCTTGAATTTCTTTCGCAAGTCCGCTTTGCTCTTTATCGACCATTTACTCGCCTTCCTTTTTGGTTTTTTCCATCTAGGACTGTCGCTTGTAATCCACTCATACATTTGGTCGCCGCAGCATTGTGTTGCTTTATGGTCTCTGTGTCCAGTTACCATAATTTTTTTATTGTACTTAGCTTCTATAATTTCAACTAAGTTTTCTAACGCTTCTTTTGCGTTTTCGTTTGGTTTGTCTGGTACGCCGCCAAGCCATACAACACTCAAAAATGTTTTATTGATTTGTGATTTACCAGAATGTGCAGAATAAACTCCGAATCCTCGAAGCTCGATTATCTCATTAGTTGCATTAGAGATTGCAAATGAATAACCTATGTCATCCCATCCACGACTTACCATGTGGTCTTTTTGTATATTTTTTAAATATTTAAAGACATCATCAATGTTTTTCATAGATGGACTTCTTGCAGCGCCTGTGTAATGGACTGTTAGTCCTTTAAGGTATGACTCATTAACGTAACTACGCTTCTTTGGTTCTTTTAAACCAGCTACTTCACGTTTGATTACATCATACATTACTCAATATGATAACACCATATAGTGTGATTTCTAGTTTATATACTAAATATTGTGGTTTACCACTTAGTCTTGTTAGCCCAATAAGCAGCAGACATCTTACCTTTTGCAATGTTTTTAGCATGTCTCTTTTTAAAACTAGCTTTTCTTGCTTTTTGTGCTTTACTTGTAGGATTCTTACCTGCGCCACGTACACCTTGTTGTCCGAATCTAATAAGTTTTACTTTATCTCCAGACTTGGCAAGAACTACATGTGATTTAGTTTTGTGCTTTGGAGTTCTTTTAGGTTTGTTATATCCGCTAAACCGCTCTCCCCTATATTCTATTGCCACTACTTACCAACTTTTTTCATTGCATTTTTATGGGCTTGTGTAAAAGTTGTACCTCTTTTCATAGAATTTACCATAAATTGCATGTGTTTTTTGGTGTGATGTACACTATGTCTTTTTAAGGTATTTTGTTGTCTTTTATTAAGACTTGATACATCTACTCCTTTAACTTTCATTTTTTCTTCCTTTTTTTTCCTTGATTTACTCGTGATTTCTGTACTTTTTTTAAATCAATATATCGACCTTCTTTGTATGCGTTAGATGTTCTTTTAATTTCCGCAGCTTTAGTCTTTTTATTTTTGCTGCCAGATAAATACTTAGAAGGTACGCCTTTTTCGTACTTTACTTTACGCTTCTTACCTTTTTTACTTTTTCTTTTTGGCACTAGGTTTTTTCCTTCTTAAATCTGTATCGTGTTTACGTGAACCACCTATATAAGAATTTACTCTTCCCATTGCCCACGCTGCCATGCTTGTATTCCTAGAACCAGCAGATAGATACGCACCTTGACCACGCCTATATACTGTCTCTAGTTTCTTTTGTGATATACCGCTCTTCTTTGCTTTTGCAGCTAAAGTTTTCTTTGTACTTGCACTTAATGGTTTACGTGCTGGTTTCTTTTTTGCCATAGTTGTATATTAGCTATGTTCCGCAGCATCCGCCACCGCAGCATCCATTATCTGTGTCCATGCTTTGAATTACAAATTGTAACATAAGTGCCTGTTCCCTTCTGTACTCGTGTTGTGCAACACTCTACTTTCTTAATCTGATTGTCGCTAGCCATATAGATAATGTTATCACAATACCTAAACCAGTAATGCTTTTGGCGCTGCCACTCAACGTAAAATATCCGATAAGCATGCCTGCTAAAGTCCAGCTCAATGCAATAGTTTCTTTAATTGCGTCAATAATATAATCAATAACTTTTTTTATCAAAATATCCTTCTTCTGGTTAATGCCACTATTTGTGTTAGAACAACTGGTGCAAAAACCTCTTGTGCTTTTTCTCTTTGAGTATCTGCCATGTCCGCACCAATATTAGATAACTCTACGCCGCTTAAATCTACATCAATAATAGCACCTATCGGATTCTCCAAAAACAACTCTACGTTTACTTCTGATACTACGTCTGCAATGTTGTAATTCTCTACATCTGCATTTGCAACGCTGCGCTCAACATATTCTTCAATAGCAACTTCAACGCTTTTTTCTGATTCCGCAGCTGCGGCATATACTTCTACATCTTCTGTTGATTCTACTTGTAATACTTCTGCAACTACTTCTACTTGTTCTTCAGATAGTTCTTCAACTGACTCAATAGCTTCTACAACTACTGCTTGTACTATTTCTTGTACTTCTTCTGGCGCAGCTTCTAAGTTTTGTACGCCAATGTCGTTTACTTGCTCAATAACTTCTATTACTTCTTCATCAGATAGCTGCTCTACATACTCTTCAACTATTTCTTCTAATTCTTCTTCAGTTACTTCTTCAGTAACTTCTAATGGCAGCTCTACAATTTCTTCAATGACTTCTGATAATTCTTCTAACTCTTCTTCTATTTGTTCTTCAGTTAGTTCTTCTTCTTTGATTTCCTTCTCATCGGTTTCTGATTCTTGTAAAACCAAATCTCTATCTCTATTAGATTCCACATCTTCTTCAAGTATTTCATCTTCTATTTCCTCTTCATCTTCGATAATAATAACTTCCACGTCATTTTCCAATACATCCTCTTCAAGTATTTCTGTGTCATCTAATAAATCAAGTTCTTTTTCATCTTCAAGTAAAATCTCAATATCTTCATTTTTAATATCTTCGATTTCTTTAATATCTTCAAGTTCTTTAACTTCATCTTCAGACTCCAATTCAAGTACCACAAAATCATCGTCGAAAAATTCTTCTTCGGTATCTGATTCTTTTTCATCTTCTTCAATTATAACTTCTTCTTCAAGTATTTCTTCTTCTTCTGTAATGTCGCAGTCTCCACGTTCTATCTGCGCGTCAGTCATATAACATCCATAAGCAGCTTCGTTAGATTTACGCTCATTATCTCTTTCAACTGTGCCATCTTCGATTTCGTGTTCTTCGTATTCGCTTTCTGTACCATCATCTAAAACAACTACAAATTTAATTGGTTCTGGCGGCGGCGGTGGCGGCGGCGGTGGTGGTGGTGGTAAAGTTGTAGTGGTTGTAGTAGTAGTTGTTGTTGTAGTTGTTGTTGGCATAACATACTTAAAAGATATATCATCTAACAATGACCAGTCGTTAATTCTTATAGTAAAACTCTCTATAAAAGTATCTAAAGTATCGTAAATATTATAAACAACTGTTTCTAACATAGTTTGTAAATTAGAGTTGCTTTGTGCTTCTAAAACGTTTTCTTGTGTAGTTTCATCTGTATGTGTGTAAGTAACTGTTCCTTCATTATTTAAAGCACCTATGGTAAAACCAACTTCGTATATATCTATTTCTAATTCTTCGTCATCTACTGTGGTTGTTTCTGGCAATATAAAAGTATAATCTTCACTATTATTTCCATGTTGAAGATAATGTAAATTCATGCAAAAATCTGTACATCCGAACTGTCCATCGTAATTATCATTAATAACAATATTGTTTTTTACTTCATTACCATCAAGGTCTAATTCATCTTCTGGTAATTCTATATCAGTAGATTGTTCGTAAGTAGGTATAGTAGTTGTAGTAGTACTAGATGTAGTGGTTGTTGTAGTAGTACTAGATGTAGTGGTAGTCTCTTCTGGTATGGTAGTTGTTGTAGTTGTACCATCAAAAGTTTCTATCTCTTCTACTTCTCCTTCTGGGATAGTCGTAGTAGTAGTAGTAGATATAGTAGTGGTAGTAGTAGTTGTAGTAGTATTATCTTCATTCGCTAAGACTGGTAGCGGAAGTAATAAAATAAGTGCAAAACAAAATCTAACAAGTTTCACATTAAAGAATTGAGTATGACTATAAATGCACTAACTGCAACAAGCCATCCGCTCAACTCTTGTCTGCTTATCTTTGTATTTACTTTTTCGTGTAATTGGTCGATTCTTTTGTCAAGTTTTTCTTGACCTTCAAGCAATAGAATTAACATTTCTTTTTGCGTGAATCCATTAGGTTTGTCTGACATAATGAAAAGATTATATCATTGAAATGTAAATTTGTTTAGCTTGGTTTTGGATTATCTGCTTTGACTTGCGCTACGTGGTCTTGCCATGTTGTAGTTCCATTAACTGCATCCCAGTACTGCATATCTAGCTGGTCTGACAAACTAGCATACGCTTCTAGTCTTGCACCTATATAACCAAATTGTTGTTGTTGCCATTTTTGATTACCTAAGTCAGTTTTTGCAGTTTCGTATTGTTGTTCATTATACTCAACTCTTCCTGCACTACTTGCTACAAACATACCATCGCCACCATTAGCAGTTTTCTTAGCTTCTATTTCAGCATCAGCTTGACTTTGTAGTTCTTCTTTTGTTGCCATATCTCTCCTATCTTAACATACTTCCTAATTTTTAATACCATAAAGTTCTAATCGTCCAGCAGCTATATTTGCACCGCCTACAAAATGAAAACTAATACCATCACTAGCAGAAGCAACATAATGTATAAATGAACCATTACCACCAAAACCTTGTGGAGTGCTTACAAATCCTACTGTTTCAAAAGTACCAGCAGAATATTGACTTGTGTCAGCAAAATTGAATAAGTAAAAATTTCCAAAATATCCATGTTGTGTAGATTCAATGTTTGCATTTGTAACTGCGTTTGCACCATCGCCTTCATTGTCTTGCATATTTGCATTGGATGGTTGGTCTTTTCTGGCATTATCATAAGCGCTATCATCTTGTATAGTACCGCCTTTTGTAACTCTCCATGCTATGTCATCGTCTGTTGCTGGTTTTATACCTTTAGCTACTAATAAATATACGTCGTAATCACTTGTAATTCCAGTTATTTTTAAAGTTGCATCCGAACCGCCAGCTACTTCAGTTCCAATATGTACTAATGCGCCTGCCATAATTTATCCTACTCCATATATTATTGCTTTTACTCGATTAAAGTTACCAGTTCTTTCAATACTTAATCCTGTAATTGCTTCTTCTACTTTATGAATATGCCATCCTTTTACACCATAGTATGCAACTCCATTAGCAAAACTAGCGGATGAACTTATAAAATATGTATAGCTGCTAGTATCAGCTGGATTATAAACGTCTAATGTAACACCTATGCCATCATCATAACCAGCTGGAAATAAATAACCTAAATAATTAGCAGTTGTTGTACCTGTGCTTTTTACTTGTGCGTAAGTTGTGTGTGAATACATTAAATGTGATGAATAAGCATAATTACTTCCAGTATCAGTTCCGCTGGCATTTATAATTCTAAAATAGTTGTAATCAGAATTACCAACTTCTTCTTCATATATTTGTATTTTATAATGGTCGTATTTACTACTAAATATATTTGTAAGTTCTAAATTAGCAACTGTGTCGCCTTCAATCTTATTTATAAATTCTAAATTTGTTGCCATATCAGTAAGACCTTATTCCATAAATAGCAGCTCTACCGCTTGTTGTTCCAGTATTTGGCGCTATGTAGTAAGAGTTGTGTCTTTTAGCGGTAGGAAAAACACCACCACCATAATTCATTGCTGCGTTATTATCAGTTCTGGAATTGTAAACCGAGTGAACATTTATAAAACTGTATTTTGTTGAGTCTCCCATTTGATACAAATACGCATATCCACTAAAAAAACCATCATCTCCAGATGCCATACTTCCTAAATTAGCGTGTTGGTGCGCCCACATGCTTGTTGATTTATATTCTCCATTAGTTCCATCTGCTTCATTGTATTGATTAGCGTATTGATTATTAGCATCTTCATAAGCGTAAGTACCATCTAAATTTTCATATCCAAATCTACCAAATATACCAACATCATGACTACCAGTATGAAATGTGTAAGTTAAAAAATGTGTATTATAAGTATCGACATCTATATCTTCAAATGTTACTGAACTTACTCCACTAAATGTTTTAGATTCTATAAGCTCTAATTGACCATACTGTGTCAATTTATTATTATTGCTTAGGTCAATAATGTCGTTAGTAGTAAGCAGACCAGCATTAGAATGAAATGCTTGCTGCGGTATGTCGCTTTCTTTTCCTATATATCCATATTTTGACATTTATTCTCCTATACGATAAAGAGTAAACTTACCGCCATCTATATTTGTACTATATCCACTTATTGAGATACCAATGTGTGCTTCATTTACTGCAAATTGAACACCGCCAACATTACCATTTATTGAAGTTGAGGTACTTTCAATAGCCATATCATTTATAATTATAGAACTGTATTCTGATGAACTATTAAAATTGTGTAAATACATTATGCAAGCTGCACCTTCTCCATTTACATCATTACTATGTGGTTGCGCACCTTGCCAATATATTTCAGTTCTATTAACACCATTATTTGCGTAATCATAAAAAGTTGAATTAGCTCTTAAACTCATTGCTGCTATTTTGTAATCATCATCACTTAATGTTGTAGGTGTACCGCCTACATCTTTTACAACTCTTGTTTGTATAAATCCACCATTTGTAACTACATGAACACCAGTACCTATAAGCATATATACATCGTCAGTATTAATACCTGTAAGTTGTATATCGCTTACTGCACTTGTTACATCTACTTTGTCAACTTGATGTAATCCCATTAGTCTCTCCTAATTCCATAAATATCCATTTCTAAATCTAAATCTTGTGAAGAATTGCCAAGAAAAAATAAACCTGTAACTGTTTCAGCTTGTTTATGTACTGCAATTCCTCTACGCGCTGGAGTACCTAAATGTGAAATACCTGCATTTTCCCATCTAGCAAAAGTATAACTATTGCCATCTGCTGGATTAATAACAAAAAAAGTAGTTCCCATTCCTTTTTCTTGACCAAATGTTGTTGCACTATAAAAACCTAATGAACCAAATTCAGTTTCATTTTGGTCATTTTGGTCGCCAGCTACGCCATAAGCCCTTTGCAACAATACTGCATCGTCGTAACTAGAATCTAATATTATCCCATTAAGATTTACAAATCTGCATAATAAATCGCAGTCAGTACCATTACCATCATGATTATTTATTTGAACCATGTAAACGTCATAATCTGTACTGAATACATTTTCTACTTTTAAGTTTGTTGATGCAGTACACGATGCAGATGTTATGTATCGTAATGCACTCATAATTTTAGTCCATACAATTTGACACTCGGACTATTATCTTGAAAGCTATTAGAAGTTAAAAATAATTGTAATGCGTTTACTGTATTTGCTAATTCGTAAGCCATTCCACCAAATCTAAAACCATTTTCTTGATTCGATGCGTGAAACGTAACTGTTGTAAATCTTGCACTATCGCCTGCATTATATATGTATATATGACCACTATAAGGTTGTCCAACTGCATTCTGTCCAAATCTATCAAATGCGTCATAATCAACTCGTACTGAATGTCCAAAAGAAAGACCTTCTGTCATTGTTTGTACTGCGCCACTATAATTACTGGAACTATCATAACTTGTACCACCATTTTGTGATACACGCATTCTGATAGTGTCCGAACCACTAATTTGTAAATTGTTATATTGCAAGTAATGAATTTTATATTCACTTTCTTTTATAGATTCAAATGCTATTGAACTTGGCGTAGTACCAGTCAAATTTTTAGATTCAATAAGTTCTAAACTTTGTCCTAAATGATTTTTAGGTTCTAAATCAATTACATCTTGTGGAGTCAGTATGCCTTCGTTTTTTCTATGTTGTTTAATCTTGGTAGAAGTATCTCCCAAATATCCAAATGACATTGGTTACTCCTAATCTGTTATTTCAAGATAACTTGCAAAAAATTCTATATCAGATGTTGCTGATGCTTTAACTTGTATTTTATCAGTCGCCATGAGAACTAACTTTGATGTTCCTAATACATCTAAAGAAGTATCAGCTGGTACTGACATTTCGTAAGCTAAGTAAGAATCACTACCAGATTTTACTACTCTGACATCTACTGTTGCATCGTTAGTTCCATCTACATTAGTTGCTCTTAACATTAAGACTATTGCCTCATGGTTAGCATCCAACGCTGGTATTAAGTCAGCTAATGATGTAGTTCCATCATGTGTTGCGTTCTTAAATACATTTGCCATTTTTTACCTTTCCTATCCTAGTGCTATTATTAATCCTATATCAGCAAAACCACCTGCTGCTATTGTTGTGTCAACAAAATCTTTTACCGCTGCGGATGTAGGTATTGTCGTATCATTGTCATTAGATGAAATTCCTTCAGATTCTACAACTAAAGTAGATGCAGACATTTCTGAAGTTGTTACTGCTAAATTCAATTTAGATTGTGATATTGCAGCACTTGACTTTATATCTGCGTTTACAATATTTGTTATTGTGTTGTTATCAGAATCTATTGATTTATTTGTTAGTGTACTTATTGAATCTTCATTAATATATTTACCAGTAACGAATACTGAATCTCCGCCCATGCCAGAATGAGTACTGCAATAAGGATATAGTGTATCTGCTGAACCTGCATCAATTACATAATCAACATAAGCGCCAGAAGTACCTTGTGTACCATTAGCAGTTTTACCAGTTGTGTATTCTGAACCAGAATTATGACTACCATCTTTTACAATAGACAAACCAAATGGATGAGTTGCAACTGAAGAATCTGAAAGTATAAATCTTACTGTTTCTCCTGCTTGTAAATTTAATCTTGATTCTTTTTCGCCATCATACAAAAATACATTTTGTGAACCAGAACCATCATCTGCTACTGTAACTTGATATTCAGTTATGACTGTGTTGTCATCTTTATTTAAAACCGCAGCATTTAAAGTTGTACCACCTGTTACCGCAGCAGTAACTTGTGTATCAACAAAATCTTTAATTGCAGCAGAAGTAGCAATAGTTGTGTCATTGTCATTGCTTGCTATTCCTTCTGATTCAATTACTAATGTACCAGCTGCTATTTCCGAAACTGTTACCGAATCTAAATTTAAAGTATATGTATTCGAAGCGTCATCATAAGTACCAGTAAGACCAGTACCATCTTGAAATAA
>TARA_R100001443_G_scaffold117454_1_pt1 | contig 38344 bp, 60 predicted proteins | sample TARA_R100001443 | Tara Oceans TARA_R100001443 (sample SAMEA2622142) | marine metagenome | biome: marine biome (ENVO:00000447); feature: deep chlorophyll maximum layer (ENVO:xxxxxxxx); material: "saline water (ENVO:00002010), including plankton (ENVO:xxxxxxxx)" | depth 50 m
TGTCCGCTGGACAAGGCTGTAGAGATTTACCCACCCCCGGGTCGTCAGTCGCCTCGAGCTCGCGCCCTCAAGGCCTCCCGCTGGGTCTTGGCCTGGTGGCACGGGTGGCAGGTGGCCTCAAGGTTGCCGGCAACTGTGGCGCCTCCCTCAGCCTCTGGGATGATGTGATCAACCTCAGTTGCTGGTGTCGCTTTCCGCTCTCGCTTGCACGGCTGGCAGAGGTACCGATCACGCTCAAGCACCTGTTCTCGCAGCCGGCGCCAAGGCCTGCCACCTCTGCCTCTGCCTGCACGGCCTCGTGTCCAGCTCTTGGCCTGGTCGGCGTGAGCCTCGCAGTAGCCGTGCTTCTCCCTGGTGGTCATCCGGCACAGCTTGTCCCGGCAGGGCTTGGCGGTACGCTGTGGCATCAGTCGAGTGTGCTGCCGTCGAGGTAAGTGGTCGGCTCCCTGTCCTCGTCATCCATGCCCTCGGCCTCAGCCATCGCCTGAACCAGTGCGGCATTGCTGCTGGCCAGGCGATTGATGGCATCTGTCTGCTGGCGGATAGCTTCGATGAGCTCGGCAGTCTGTTGTTCGTTCACTTAGATGCCTCTTCGATTGGCCGGTCGTTCCATGCCCTGACGTCATCCTTATCGCCCTCGCACGCGGTAGCCACCTTCTTCAGCTGCTCAGCCCACACCGGGCACCAGTCAATCCGCCGAGGTGGCGCCGGAAGTGTCCGCGGTACCAGGTAATCCTGAGGAACCTGCTCCTTCACGTACTCGGTTCGGGTCAGCCACTGTGCCGGACCGCATCCGCTCATAAACAGCGTCAGGCCACACATACTCAGGACCAGAGCAAGGCGCATCTCTAACCAACTCCTTCAGCTCGGCCTCGGTCTTGGCCAGCTGTTCGCTAAGGTTTCTCTCTCGCTCTGAGCGGATCAGGGCTTGCTGATCCCGCCAACGGATATCCGCCTGCAGCTGAGCGATCTGGGATAAGTTCTCTTCGTTGGTGACCCTGGCCTGATCCATGGCCTGTGTGAGATTGGCGTTCTCCTGCAGCAGCTGCTGGCGGTCTGACCACAGCCACCAGAATGAGAGGCCCGCAACGACCACCAAAGTGGCGATGATCGGAACCGCATACGCCGAGAGCTTGGCCTTCACAGTGCTCAGAATCATTGCTTCACCTTGCCTGCCCAGGCCTCAGCGATGTTGTTGCCGAAGTAGCTGACGATCAGTGTGGCGCTGATGCCGTATGACCAGCCGATGACCACCCCCATTGATTCAAGGACCTTCGGATCATAAATGCCCAGAAGGACCCAACAGGGCGTCTGCAAGATGGCCCACCATTTGCCGGTGTAGTACCCGCGCCGGCGGTGCTTCCACCAGCGATTCGGGTCCGGATGGCTTTCAGTTGCGTCCATATTGGCTTTCAAGGAGGCGGTCGAGCTTCTCGTTCATCCGCCGGATATCGACCTTGAGCTCGTTGTAAGTCTTTTCAGTGCGCTCCTGGTCATTAAGCCGGGCCTGCTGCAGCGTCTGAACAGAACTTTCAACCAGTGAAAGTCGCTCATCCTGCTTGGACTGATCCCTGGCAATGGAAACCGCCAGCAACACAACCGTCACCAGAACTGCGATGGGAATGCCCTTGTCGATGTGCCAACCTCGGCGATCGCTCACTTCAGACACCGCGTACCTCGCCAGCCCGCATGATTTCCGACAACTCAACGGCTCTCACGCCAACCTGGCGGGCCCATTTCGAATTGAGCATTTCGTCTGCTGCCCGATCCCAGTCCCGACGACCGATAGCTGCCCACATGTTCTTGAAGCCCATGAGGCCGGCAAACCCAAGATTAAAAGCCATATTGCCGATCACGGTTTGACGAATAGGATCCAGGTCCCGGTATTCGTCCACGGTCTCCAGCTGACGCTCAACCTGGTCGATGTCGTTGTCGAGCATGAAGTCAGCCTCATCGCGACTGATGCCCACGTCTTCCAGGTTGCGACCATAGCCGACGGTCAGCTTGCCCACTGTGTCGAGGTAGGGCTTCAGTCGGAGGCCTTCGTGGCGCTCCAGCTGTGATCTGAGTAGTTGGCGATTCATAGGCATAAAAAAGCCCGCTCGGAGGCGGGCGAATAGTCATGTGTGGTTGCGGCTGCTGAATTGTGAAGAGGGCGCCAACCTCACCGAGCGGCTATGTGTCATGCCCGCCAGGCCGCACGTCGTATCTGGTCCGGACACAAAAAAACCGCCAGCTCCAAGTGGAGGGCGGTTTTATTGGGGATGGTTTCCCAAACTAGAGCCAGAGTACCAAAACCACCCCAAAACGCAACACCTTATGCCACGCCCTCCCGCTCCTCCGACATCAGTCCAATTTCATTGGCAACTGGAGCAAGGGCTTTTCGCTCCATGTTGTCGAGGATACCCAGCATCTTGTCCCAGTCAGCCGCCCAATGCTCAGCCCAGTTTTGAACGCTCGGAAGCCTCTCGCCATACATATGGTAAAGGAACCTTGATATACCAGCAGGACCACCAAGCGTAGATCCACCGCCAAATACCACATCACGGTGATGGCGCATTGCTGCATACATCAAGAGCTTCAGCCGAACGATTCGCTTACCCTGCATGGCTAGAAGCCTGTCCTTATCTAGGGCTTTGAAAAATTCATTTTGCAGGTATTCATGAACACGCTCGCAATCTTCTGCGCTGAACTCAGTCGCTGGCGCGTACATTATCGCCCCGAAAGATCTCAGCGGCTTGGGCAGTGTCTTTATTGCCCCCTGAATTCGAGACCTCCACATTGCATCCCATCTCTCAAAAAAGTCAGAACCGCCTTTTAATGACTCCGAAGCTGTCACGAGAGGCTTCCGGCCAGAAAGCACGCGGCCCCTATCTGTTTCCTCATACAAGTTTCGGTACCATCCCTGAGAGTAGACCTGGCCTGGCTCCTTAGGTGCTTTCTCTTCAGCGTTTTTCTTCGGAGTACGCGCCCGAGCGAGGGCGTCATCCTTTGGAATGTAAAAAGCATCGTGCCATGCCTTACGCGCAGATAATCTCATGCAGCCCCCTTAACTTCGATGTGGCCCTTCTCTATGAGCCGGTCCTGAGTCCTTATAACCCCTTCCAGGTGCCAGAGGTCCCGGGTTACCCTGGAATATCCATCATTGGCATACCCGCCATCCAGCCAGCCATGACATGCTGAGCAGGCATAGGCCGCCTTGTGGTCTTCATTCTTTCCACCAACGCCACCGCCATTCAGGTGAGCGAGGACTGTGGTGTCTGGGTTTCGATTACAAACCCCAGGGACTCTCACCAGGCAAGGCTCACCTTTGGCGCTGTCCCGGATCTTGCTCCGCTTCGGTCTGGTGGATTTCACTTGAGCCCGGAACTTCAGGCCACTCTTTGATTTCAGCGATGTCTTGGTTTTCAGCGGCGTTTTTCGAGTCAGCATGTCAGTCCCCGTGGTACCGTGATCCGCCAGCGCCATAGCCCCGGCCGTTGCTCTCTGCCCTCATGGCCGCCAGCTGTCGCCTGACCTCCACCAACTCCTGGTTGCGCTCGCTCAGCCGGATTCGCAGCTGAATCACCAGGTCTTCCTTTGAGAGGCTTTCGCCGGTCTCCTTACAAACCACACCGGACGCTTCACAGCGGTCGCAGGGCATCTCATAGAACATCGGCTTCACAAAGCCACCGCCATGGCACTTTGGGCAGGGCTTGAGCGGCCGCTTCTCCTGGTTGAACGCCGGGCCCGATCGCTTCCTCATGCAGCCCTCCGCTTTTTCCTTTGAATGCGCGGATCCTCCCAACCGGCCAGATCCAGCTCGATATCAATCGCTTCCGGGCTTACCTGGTAGTGACGGGACAGATAAGACTTGCTCAGTTTTGGCAGCTGCTGATCAATGCGGGCCTTCTCTGCTGCACACTGGCGGATCAGCGCCTGGTCTTCTTCATCGAGGGCAACAACGGGCATATGCTCCCGGACCTTCCTGATCGTGAAAGAGCTGCAGCCAAACTTCACTCCCAGAAACTTGTCGGAGAGCTCCTCGGACTGGGCTCGAAGATCGGCGCCGTGCATGTAGTCTTTCGCCGCCTGGCGAGCTCTCATCTTGGAAAGGTGGTTGGTTCTCAATGCAAACCTCCAATGCGCTTGGTCTTATCGTCTACTGCCAGCCCGAGGAACTCCTCCGTTTTTTCATGGTGGATGCGGACCACGCCTTGCTCACCCCCGCCCTGGTACACCAGCCGGGCCTTTTCCTTGTCGCCTATCAGTGCCGGCTGGTCCGTCGAACGACCACGCTTGAAGCCAGATTGCAGGCTGTTCTCGTGCTCGCTGGCGCCGATGAGCTTTCGAGGGAAGCTGTCGGGTGGTGTAGTGGTGAAACCTTGGTAGAGCTTCAGGAAGTTGTTCCGGAGGAACGGATATTCCTTGTTATCGGTCAGGGCAACGGTCTGCCAGCCGCCAAGCCTCTCGATTGCTGCGTGGATTTTCGGGTCATCGAAAACCACAGAGCGGTAGTTGCCCACGCAACGGATAGCGAAATCGACCTTGGCCCAAGCCTCCCCGCTGGCGGACTGGCTACTGCCCTGCAGCAACCGGACGATATCGGCAGGCTTGGGCGGGTACTGGCCCGTATCTGGGTTGGTGATGTGCCGAGATAGGGCGTGCTCAATGTCAGCCAACGAGAAGGCGATGAGCGACTGGAATACCATGTAAACCACCCTGGGCTCGGGGCTCTTGCCATAGATCTCATGGGCCTGTGCCCACATATCGCCAAAGGCCTCCAGATCATTGGTGTTCATAGGTCACTCCTTGCTGGCTGTTCGAGCGCTGCTCGTGGATGCGGCGGAGCTCGGCGGCTCGATCGATACCTGCCTGTTGCGGGGCTTTCCGGCGCTCTGACCTCCGCTGCATGGCAACCTGAGGCCACTTGTCGCGAAGCTTTTCGGGGGATTGGACGTGTGAAGCCCAGAATTTCTCGTGACGGATAGCCCAGTCCCACAGAATCCGGATGTGGCGGTGCTCCCGGCCATCCTGCTCTCGCATCAGCCGGATGGTGTTTGCCCAGCGGGAGAATTTCGGTTCTCGTGGCTTGTCCTCTCCCAGCTGATCGACCAGTGCGTCCCACATCCACACCGCAAGATCGAGATCGTCTTGTGTCCCCCAGAATCGGCCGTTCTCGATGGCGGCATCAGGCCTTGAGGGCTGGCTTTGCTCGTTGGGGTGATCTGGGTCGTCCTGCGCTGGGTGGTTGTCCGGCCGGTCAGGCCCGGACGTCTTTCCTGCCGTAGTCTCTGAGGTAGTCTCTGAAGTAATCTCTGTAATAGATTGGCGGTTTCCGCCCTCACAGTCTGGCGGGTTTGTGCATTCTTGAATGGCGCTTTCCGCCATACTGGTTGCACCATCTGTACATTCTTGATTGGCGGATTCCGCCATTCTGGAGGACAGCGCTTTCAGGGCGGTTTCCAGAGCGTCAACGTTCACTCGGAAGTACAGCTTCGCCGGAACACCTTTCCTGATCTCTTCCAGGAAGCCGGCCTTTTCCAACCGCTTGCGAGCGGTCTCCTGCTCCCGGCGTGTCATGCCGGTTTCGGCCTCCCAGTCGGACTGAGACTTATAGAACCAGCCGTCCTTGTTGGAGGTCCGGCCATGCCAGTAGATGCACTGGGAGAGCATCAAGGCACCAGTGATCCCGACACCCAGGTCGACGAAAGCCCTCTGGAAGGCGATAGGCCTGTCGAATAGTTCAATACCACTCACGCCACGTTCTCCTGGTCATCGAACAGGACGTGGCTGTAATGGCCATCCCAGTCCTTTCGCATTTCAAGCCGACCCTGCTCATATTGGGCATAGAGCCACTTGGCTCCCTTCTGGGTGAGCACAACCTTCTCGCAGGGCCGATCGTCTCGGTTCAGATAGCGCCGCTCGGTGAAAAGCTTGTCCCGGTAGGCGGCCGCACTACGGTAGCCGTGGGGAGTCCGTAGTAGTCGCTTGCGCTCCACCAGGACAGGCTGCACTCGGTTCAGGTTGACGCCATTTAGCATTCGGCAGAATTCCACAGGCGTCAGGCCGGCCTTGAGGTTCTCGGCCAGGTCGTTGCAAACAGCGTTGAGGCGGTTGGTTTCGCCCTTGTAGTGGTCAACCTGGGAACTGAGGTCCTCGAGGGCGATCCGGGCTTCTTTGGTCAGGTTTCGAGCCCAGGAGGGCAGGGCAGCCTGCTCTTCCAGGTACTGCCAGCGGTCTACCACTGCAGCGGTGAACTCCGGAGAGAGTCGGGCAACCAGCACGAGAGAGTCCCGCTTGTTGAAGCGATACTCCTGGTAGATGTTGCCGCGGTGTTCGTAATCTGACCCCTCCAATGGAGAGGTTAAGATTTGATCAGCCGCCAGGCGTTCTGCCGACCGCTTAACATTGTCATGACGGCTTCCGGTGAGATCCGCGATCTCACGGCTGCTCATCGTTGGGCTGCAGTTGTTCCTCAATACCAGATCAGTCATAATCGAATCCTCTACTGATTACCCGGCGAGGTGTTACCAGCACCGTTTGAGCCGGGTTTTCTTTTTTCAGGCCTCTGGCCCTTTCCCCGTAATCACCACCCGAATCTCTCCATCCGGCCGGACGATTTCGTCGCGTTTCAGGAATGGATGTGTCCGGAAGTGGCAGTCATCGATCTTCAGTGCGTCCGCCAGTCCATCGCGGCCTGACTTGAACGCGGCAATAATGTTGTCGTCGTCCCGGGGTCGCCGATTGGGTGGATGGAAGCCCAGGAACACATGAATTTCGCCGCCAGCTTCGACCAGCTCCCTCAGTGGAGTGAGATCCCAATTGCCAGCCTGGATGGCCTCCAGTGAAATCATCTTGCAGGTGTAGCGATAGACTTCCGCAGCCCGGGCCCTCTTCGCCCAATGCCCTCGGGAGTTCGGACTCAGGGCCTTGTGCGGCCAGGGAAGTTTGATTTCGAGTTTCTCTGGCATTGCCTGCTCCGACTGCGTAATTCAAAAACTGTCTTAACGTGACATGTCACGTTTTCTCGTAGTGACTCCGGGCATTCCGCCAGCCTGGCCTTTCTCTCTTCCCGATCGGCGCCGGCGGCAACGTAGGCGTTCCATTCACCAAGTGATTGCATGGTCCACCTCAAAGCGTTCTCTGGTAGCAGGCGAGGGAGTCGAACCCTCCGATATCCGGGTTATGAGCCCAGCGAGACACCGTTTCTCCATGCCTGCATAACTGGCGGGTTTTCCGGTATCACCGCTCTGGCATTTGTTGATCCGGTGCCACCCGGGACCCCCTACCGGTGGGAGCCACAAGTTCGCAATGTCATTGCGGTTGATGCGTCGGCCGGGAACCTCCCAACCCCTTACACATCCGAGGAGGGCTCTACCTGACGCGGCAGACTGAGGACCTGCCAGGTCATCCTTGGTCGAGGGAGCAGAGCCCTCCCGGATGCGGCCTGTCTTTCCAGGCTGTCAGCGCGATCAACTGGGGCGGTGGTGGGTTACCTTTGACTCGCGCTGCTGGCGTTCTATCGCCGGGACCCTGTCCCCGGCTGCAATGTCGGCACCTCGGCTTTCGCCTGGCCAGCTTTACCGTCTGCTTCTGATAGCGCTGCAGCTCGCGCTTGCTTCAAACCCTGTACAGATATCCACCCGTAGTCAGGCGGGTAATCCGCCAGCTCCGGAGTGGTTTAATGGAAACCATCAGGCGGCACTCTCCGGGCCGTGATCGACAGGAAAGCCGGACCCTCGGCGCTCGTGATCGCGTCGTTCTTGCTCTCTGCGTTCAGCGGCCCGGCGCTTAGCACTACGGCGGTCTAAAAAGTCAGCAGCCCGCTCAAGTGGAATGCCGTCCGTTTGGTTCGGGTAAATGTCCGGGCGGAGTTCGTGGGGGGTGACCTGCCAGTCTGTGGCTTCGCAGACGGCGAGAACTTTTTCAGCCGATACTTGCCGGTGCCCTGAAAGCCATTGGTAAATCAGGCCCTGGGTAACCTTGAGGTGCCCAGCGAGCTGTCTTTGAGTAACCCGATTCCGGGCCATGTATGCGCGTAGTGTCTTCATGACCTGAGATATTAGTGATGCTATTACCTTGGGTCAATAGTATTGCTATTTGTGCGAGGTAATAGTTTTGCTATTCAATGCCGTAATGGAGACAAACCGAACCTTATCCGAAGAACAAATTGCTGATGCCCGTAGGCTTAAAAGCCTGTGGGAGAGGGAGTTTAAGGGCAAAATATCTCAAGAAGAGGCTGCGCACCTCTGCGGATGGAGGACTCAGGGAGCTTTCAATCAATACTTAAACGCAAAAATACCTCTTGGACTTCCTGCCCTGCTGAAAATATCTGAGGCGCTGGGCGTGAGCCCGGAAGAAATTTCCCCTCGGTTGGCAGCTAAGCTTCCGAAGAAGGGCTCTGTCGACTTCAACCTCTCCGGCCAATCCTACATACCTGGCTCTGATAATCCGCCAGCCGCGGCATCCTCGGAAATTGATCTCCTCCTGGCAAAAGCCACTCCACGTTCACGGCAGCAGTTATTGAGGATTGCGGAGGCGGCGGCAGACGGTCGCCTCAGCGAATCTGACATCAAGATGTTGAGTGATATCGCCAAACGACTGGAAAAAGGAAGCACCAATCACAGTGACGACTACCCAAACCTCAAGCCAGACACGGCTGATCCGGATTCTTGATCCTTCAGCGTATCGGGGAATGCTTCACTGGGTTGATCCAGAAGATGGGCATATCTCCGACGTCCATGTGGCGCGCTATGCAATAGATTTAGAAACCTCGGTGGAGGCCTACTCCAAGATTTACCCATGGGAAGACGGTCGTAACCGTGGGATGGTTAATGAGATCACCGGGTACCTGGTCTGTCATGCTCTGGGAATTCCCCAGCCGGCCCGGGCCTTTGTTGCTTACGTGCCCTTGCGGGAAATCTGCACGCCGGACTCTTCCCCTATGATCCGCCAGCTGGCCGAGCAAAGAGCTTATTACCCGGCATTCTGTACCCAGAGGCTGGACGGAAAGAGCGCCGCCTATCGGCTTCCACGGGTCGCGCTTCCTGGTCTCATAGAAGACGTGAAAGCATGGGACAAGCTGCCCACTACAATGGCCGTCGATGACCAGATTGCGAATGTCGACAGGCATCTCAATAACTTGATCAGGCTGGGTAGCAAGTCCTTTGCTGTGATTGATAACGGAATTCTGGCGGCTGCTCCCCGGGAAGGTGTGCATCACTGGACGGTTGATCGCCTGGACGCACTGGCGCTGTTCCGGAACAGACTCTGTGAGCACGTTTTTAACCAGGATCCACCAAACAAGGTGGTCAGTGCCACCCTTGGGGAAGCCCAAAACTGCGCGCCCGCCGTAGATTCAGTGATCGACGAGCTGGAGTTCTGGTGGTCTCAACTACTATCCGGCGAAGATTACGAAAAATTCAAAGCGTTCATTCTGGAAAGGACGTCTCAGATTGAAGTGATCCTGAGACGACGATACAACCGGCTGCTATAATTGGCATTATGATGCTCGATTCCCTTATTACTCATGCAGACACCGCCGGCGCACCCAATGTAGTGGGTCGTTATCGGCTGCTGCGCGTTTGTCCGGACCCGGTGGCGGACGAGTGGTTCAACGTGGGAATCTATTTTGAGGCCGCGGACGGGAGCCGAGACTATCGGTTGCTCGAAAACATGGAGGCTTTTAAATGCCTCTATGGCGCCCATGGCGTCGGCAACCTGAACAACCTGCTTTCAGTGGTCGCTGATGCGGCTAAAGCGGGCAGGCTGAATGAGCTTGGCCCTCACATCCGAGCCGGGCAAGAGCATTACGCGGCTGGCGAATCCACAGACGAGATTCTGTCCCAGATGTTCGATACGTTTGTGACCCTGAGCAGAAGACAAGTTGAAGAAGCCGAACCGAAAGAACGCACCGAAGGTCTCAACACAGTCGATCTTAGGAAAATAGTGCTGGGAGAGGTCAAGTCGAAGTACCGCGGCCTGTATAACCGCTCATTTCATGACAAGCCAATCTCGCTGGCGGATCCAGTCAACGATGAGAAGCGGGAATACGACCTGCCGATATTCCGTCAACCAAAACTCGGAAACGACACAACCAGGTTTGCCTCAATCATCTCGGCCTTCGTGAAAACCGATATCAACCGGGCGTATCACCTGGACCGTGGTGCTCTGACCCTGTTGAACGCCCGGGACGTCCTGAAGCAGAAGGGCCGGTCAGAAGGTGCTTTCTTTATCCTGCGGCCCCACGAAGGCGCTCCCGGTTTCGATGAGCAAGTGATGCGAAAGATCGACGACGATATCGACACTGCGATTTTTCATTTCCGGCATGACAAACACTTCCACTTTGAAGTGTTTGATGACCCCAGAATTCTCACCGAATACGCAATTGACTACGCGAGCTGACTGACAGCTTGTTCACGCGCCGAGTTCACGCTGCGCTGACATCGCCAGGAAAGCAGACCGACTCATATGCCGGCTTCTGGCCTCGTCGTCGATCCTGCGCAGCAATCCTTCCGGCAGGCTGACGTTCAGCCGAACTGATTTAGTTTTCAGCTTGCCGGTGTCGATATCCACCATCATCCAGATCCCGCCCTGGTAATCGGGATTGGCCATCAGCTTGTCCAGCGGGGTGGGTGAGGGCACCACCATGTCCTCATCCTCGCAGTACAGCTCTACCGCCTCCTGGATGTTGCCCGCCAGCTCGTCCCAGCCGTCCGCCGCAGAGAAGCAGCCGGGGAAGTCCGGCACTTCCGCGCCATGGGCGTGCTTGTCATCACCTGTATGTACATAAACCGGGAACAGCATAATTACCTCCAGTCCCATCCTGCTTGCCTGTAAATGCTGCGCAGTGTGCCCAGCGGCATATCCTTTCGCGGGTGTGGCACTACCACGTGCCCGGGCTTATCCGGGTGTTTGAACTTCTCGTGGTCGCCCTTGCCGCCCACTTTCACCCAGCCTTCCGCCTTCAATCGTTTGATAATGTCTGCGCTTTTCATAGTGTGTATGTTTACACAACTTCATGAGGCTGGCAATTTGCTGGTCTCCGCAAGATGGTATTAGTTAAAAAATAATAGCAATACTATTGACTGCAAATAATAGCGTTGCTATTGTTCACCCATAACGTTGATCAGGGAGACAACAAAATGGGCCGCAGACAGAAACCAACCTATCCCCGAATGGAAGTTGAGCTGGCGGATACATCACTTCTACCGCCGCGCCGTGCGGAGGTCGTAATGCTGGCGGCCCGAGGAATGAGCACCAAGGCCATTGCCCGCCAGCTGGGCATTTCTCCAGCCACGGTTGAGTGGCATCTGGACGAAGCCAAGGACCAGTTCCACGCGCTGGATCGGGTGGATCTTGTCTCCCAGGGCTGGATGCAGGGGCTATTCCGGGCCCGGATGCTTGCCTGGATGCTTGTCGCTTTCTCATCGCTGCCTGCAATGCGCAGCAGGCCCACACCAATCAACGGTACCCGTCCGCCAGCTGTGCGCAGCGTGATTGGCCGTACTGCGATCCGCGAATTCCGTGCTTAACCAGGAGATCACCATGGCAACTCTGACTATCGAACTTCCGGAAAAGGTTACCCAGGGCCAAATGATGGAGGCGCTGGCCTCCCTGGGCTGCGAGCTTCGGCTCTCCAGTGATGGCAGGAACTACAAAGCCGTGCCTAGAGAACAGGGCAACGTGGTCCGGATGCCGGCGAGGGTCCGGGAGATCCGCCAGCCGGGGCCCGGTGTCGCGTGAACATGGACGGGGTGGCTCCAGAGCCGTTCGCAGTGGCTGCTGCCGCGATCGCGATCTGGGTGCTGGCCCTGATTATCGAAACGACCAAAGCAAGAGGGAAAAAGGATGTTGATTCTTACAAGGCGCACCGGAGAGACGATCGTCATCGAGACCCCGAGCGGGGAAGTGGTGGAGGTCACCGTTCTGGGGAACAACGGCCCGCAAATTCGCATGGGCGTTACCGCGCCAAAGCACACAAGCATTGACCGTGAAGAAATCTACAAGCGGAAGAAGGCGGAGGCCAGTCATGGCTGAGTGCTATGCCCACGAGGTGTTCGGGAATCTGTCCTGCTTTGCAGGAACCCCGGACCAGGTGAAATCGGCACTGGCTAACCAGGTAGGTGACGACATGGTCGACTGGGGCAGGGTGGTACCGCTCCAGGTGGAAACGGCCAAGTCCCGACACGCTGACGAGCTCTACCAGGTGCTCCGGGATCTCACCTCAATGGCAAAGCTGGGTGTTCCGATTTCATGCATCAACACATACCTGGCAGCGATCCGGAACGCGGAGCAGCTGCTGGAGAAAGTCGACAACGAATCCACGGAGGATTCCATCCATGAAAAACAAACTGTCTGATTTGAACGATCACCTCTTCGCCCAGCTTGAGCGCCTCAATGACGAGGATCTGAAGGGGCAGTTACTCGAGGAAGAGATCGAACGTAGCAAGGCGATCACTGGCGTGAGCAAAGAAGTGGTATCGAACGCCAGGCTGGTTCTGGATGCTGAGCGCTATAAGCGTGAGCACGGCATGACTACTGGCCCGAAGATGTTGGAGTGAGTCATGGCAACCTGGAATGCGCAACGGGATGACTGGCTTCGATCGCTGTATCCGGACACTCCGAACCGAACGATCGCGAAGATGCTCAATTGCAGTTACCTGGCAGTGAAAAACAGGGCGACGGTTCTTGGACTCAAAAAGGATCCAGCATACATGGCCAGTAAGCCGGGGTGCTTCAAGCCAGGGCAAGAAAGCTGGAACAAGGGCCTCAGCTATCAACCAGGTGGCCGCTGCTCAGAGAACCAGTTCAAGCCCGGGCAAAAGCCGCAAACGACAGTGCCGGTTGGTACCGAGTCGGTCGACAAGGATGGCTACCTGAAGCGGAAGGTTCGTGATGATGCGCCACCAGGTATGAGCCGGAAGAACTGGAAGTTTGTGCACGTCCTGAAGTGGGAGGAGTACCACGGCCGTCCGGTACCGCCAAAGCACGTTGTGCGCTTGAAGGATGGCGATAAGCGGAACTTTTCTCCAGAGAACCTGGCGCTGGTAAGCATGGCTGAGAACGCAATCCTGAATAAGTTCTTCGCCATGGAAAACCCGCCAGAGGGGAGTTTCGACGTCCTCCACAACCTGGCCAAGATCAAGTTGGCAGCGAACAAACGGAAACGGGAGCTGACATGTTGATTGCAAGTTACGACCAATGGCGCGAAGCGAAGAAGAAGGTACTCGAGGAAGAAAACCCGGAGATCGATTGTGAAGAGTGCGGGGGTCTTGGGGAAATCTACGAGCGTTGTCACTGCTGCGGTGGCGAAAAAGAAGAGGAGTGCGATCTCTGTGATGGTCGCGGGACCATTCGCTATCTCGATTCTTCAAAGCCACGGCCAGGCAATGATCTGGTGGGTCAAAGAGTTTACTTCCAGGAAGTGATCGCAGATCTCAAGACCTGGTGCACCTACACCAAGCAGGACTTTCTCCAGGTGGCCGGCGGGTTCGTTAGCGAATTCAGAAAGCAACACGGAATCAGGGGTCGTCACGGAATCACCAGGTATAAAGGGCGGGCCTAATGGACGGAAATACAGCCAGAACCATCCTCAGCCTGAACGATCAGCGGGACAAGGCAGAAGCCAGCAAACGGGAAGCGCTCCTGGAGCTGGCCGAGATGAAGCATGAGCTGCAGATTCTCAGGCACATGAAGCGAGAGATCTTGGTCTGCCTGCTCGATCGACGGCTGCCGCACTACCAGCGGGACGGATCATCACCCAGCTGCCACCACACAGTCAGCCGAATAGCGAGGATTGTACGCAGTGCACACGCAGGTAACTGACCTGAGCCACGAGGATCGCGCTGAGGCGATTATCGAGCTCATCGAGAACACCGGCATGGCCTATGCCCATTCAAGCGGCTGTGTGGTGCTGAAGGACGGAACATGGCTCCAGCCTGAGCAGTGGCAAGTGTGGGTGGAGCATCTGAAGAATGAGGAGAGGGAAGCATGCTGACGGAAGCACAGAAGAAAAGGGTGGCCATGATTATTGGCTCTTCCGCCCATGATTGCGAGGTGTCCATGGTGTTGAACGCCGGAAGCAGCCCGGTTCGCACACTTACTGAAGTTGCCGAGACGCTGCACTACATGAACGCCAACGGCATCGAGAAGATCAGCCATAGAAAGGCGCTGATGAAGGCGGGCCGGAAGGCGCTGAATGTGTTGGGGGAGATGTAAATGGCCATGACACCAACCGAACGTAAACGCCGCCAGCGTGAGCGGAACAAGTTCCTGGACATGAAGCTCTTCACCATGGAGCTGGCTGCCAACGAACGGGCAGCGATCGAGGAGGCGGCCCGGCTTCGGGAGTTCGACGACCAGACCGAGTACATCCTCGCACTGGTTTACAAAGATCGTGACATGTCACGAAAGGAAAACGTGTGCAGCTATCCCGACTGTAACTGCCCGTTCGATATGGGGCCAGATGGAAAATGCCTGGTTGGGAAGCCGAGGAAGGGTGAGGTTGAGCATGAATCGAATTGATCGGGTAATTGAGATTGAAGACCTTATTGCTCGCGGGGAAATGACCGCCGCGCAGGTTTTCACTCAGATGAGGCAGCTGGTGATTACAGAAACACCTGGGGCGAGATGGCGGGAGGCTGGCGAGCCGGATCCCCACGGCGACAAATTTAATCAGGAGCGGGCCCAGCTGTGCATGGGTCACTTTACTGATGACGAATTGGCCAACGAAGTTTTCTTGAGGCCCACCATAGGGAACCTGACGGCCGCAAAGGAGCGGATTCGCTGGCTGTCTCGGAGACTGGAAGCGTCCCGCTCAGGGCAGGGCGCCGAGGAAAAGCTGCCGCACGCCGGCCTAGAAGTAATGGGCAACATCCAGATTAACGAGGGTGGCGATCTGCAAAATTATTACCGGGCCCTGGTGCTGACTTTCAACACCAACGAAGACGTCCGCCGGGCCATTGCAGCAGAGCAATGCACCTTCGGGTTTAAGGAATAGGCCATGAGCGAGCCACAACTGCAGATGCCCCGGGCCTGTGATAGCTGCGAACACTATAAGCCGGTCGGATGGGACGAGGACAAGCACTGTCCGTTTAAGGGGCAGTCCGCCAGCTCGCCCAAGCCTACACGCACACCCTTCGGCCGGTGCGATCTTCACGGCACCGAGGTGTTCGCCACCGAGATATGCAATAGCCACGAGCCAGAGCCTTTCGTTCACCTGGTGGACGTGACCAACAGGCCTGAGCCGAGAACTGCGATACAGGAGAGATTGCTGTGAACAAATTGATCAAACCCACGATGTGCATTTATCACGCGAACTGTGCCGATGGTTTTGGTGCTGCCCTGGCTGTATGGCTGCGCTTTGCAGATAACCGTCCTGAGTTTGTGCCAGCCTCCTATGGTGAAACGCCGCCGAACTGTTCGGGGCATGACGTTCTCCTGGTGGATTTCTCTTACAAGCTTCCCGTACTCGAGCAGATCCTTGCTCAGGCAAAGAGCGTGACGATTCTGGACCACCACAAAACCGCCGAAGCGGACATCCAGCCCTTGCTCGATGACGGCCGTGTTAACGGTGAGTTCGACATGGGCCGGTCGGGCGCGGCTATGGCATGGGACTGGTGCTTCCCAGATGAGGACCGCCCTCGGCTGATTGAATACATCCAGGACAGGGACCTCTGGCAATTCAATCTGGAGGGCACCCGGGAAATCTCCGCAGCGCTTTTTTCATACGACCAAGACTTCGAGGTGTGGAAAAACATACTCACCGCCCTCGAGGACGATGAAGGCCAGGAGTTCATCCTCGGTATGGGCCGAACCCTGCGGCGGAAGCACAACAAAGACCTGAATGACCTCCTGAAAGCCACGAAGCGACGGATGCTGATCTGCGGGTACTCAGTACCAGTCGCCAACGTGCCATATATCTTCGCGTCGGATGCCGGGAACATCATGGCTGAGGGTGAGCTTTTCTCCGCCAGCTACTTCGATACTCCTGAGGGTCGCAAGTTCAGCCTCCGCTCGAAGGAAGGCGGGATGGATGTAAGTGAAATCGCAAAGCGATTCGGTGGTGGCGGCCATGCCCGGGCGGCTGGCTTTCAGGTTCCGATCGGATGGGAAGGGTGTGACTGATGGGACTGCCATACGAAAACGCCAGCAGCGGTGACAAGGCCCTCGGTGAGATCCAGAAACTACTACGCGGGTTCGGGTGCCAGAAGTTCGGCAGCATGGTGGACGACCAGGAGCAGAGCCTGACGGTCCAGTTCCAATACAGGGGCAAGATGGTCAGTGTTCGGGCCAGCTTCGCCGGATATGCAGCGGCCTGGCTGCGGGAGCACCCCCACACCAGTCGAATGCACAAAACGAAGCAGGAGCACGAACGCCAGGCGTACGACAAAGCCAGCGTTGCTGTGTACTCAATTCTCCGGGACTGGATCAAGGGGCAGGTGACGGCCATCGAAACCGGGATTCTCTCGTTCGAGGGCGCTTTCCTTGGTCAGATGATGCTCGAGCACGGCGAGACGGTTCTGGATTACGCGCAGAGGCAGAAGCTTTTGCCGGAGCCGGGAGGTCAGGAATGAGCACTAAATATAGAGATCCCAAACACGTTCCATCTGAAACGCTTATCGCTCGACTTAACGAGCTGGCCGATGCAATAACCAGAGGCGGTGAATCGAAGGACGAAGAACTCACAATGCGCGTGCCTGCAGAGTGCGATCGAGACGCCGACCTAGTAATTTCAGAAGCCGCCCGAAGGCTGGAGAAGGCAGAAGCGAGAGTGAAAGACTTATCGAAATTCATCCGTGCAGGTGATCGTGTTTGTTGCGAACTGGAATCATGGCTTGCAACCGAGCATGACAAGGAGAGCCAGCGGGCAATAAACATCTGGAAGAAGCTTCGCCGGCAGGCCGAAGAGGCTGAGAGCCCAGGAGGTGAGCAGTGAGCCAGGAAGAAATTATGCGGGACGGCTATCAGCCGAACGTTAACTGCATTCATTTCTACCGCGGGCGATGTGCCCACCCATCGGCGAAGCGATTAATCCTGCCGAATAAGCTGCGTGTCCTGACTGGCAGCTCGGACGATCGATGCAGCGGGTGTCGCTACCAGGTAAAGCATGAACGACCAAGTCCGCCGTCGAACCCGCCAAGACCGCCAGGAGGTGAATAGTGAGTCAGATGGAAATGTTCGCCGATGAACCGCCAGCTCCAGCCTTCGAGCACGGCGGTTACATGCCGCCAGCAACTCAGATCTATCGCGGCCAGGAGTTTCCAGCCAGATACAAAGCCGGCCACGGAATGATAACGCGGGAGCCGCCGACGCTGTTCTGGCTGATGGATCGGGTGATCGAGGTTCTGCAGGGCCGAACGGTTCACTGGTACGACATGAGCAAGGCCGTTGGCTTTCCGATTGAGACTTACACGCTGGCCTTTCATCTGAACCTGATGGTCAGCCGGGGCTTGATTGAGGATGAGCCGGTCTACCTGGGCGGCAAGAGGCCGGGCGATAAAGATTACGCGGGATTTCAGTATCAGTATTCACTGCCAGAGGGGGTGCCTTCATGACGGAAGTAATGATTCAGCCGCGGATCATCCGGGCAGGCCAGGCCCCAGACTATTGCGGCATGGGGCGGGAAGTTTTTAACAAAGAAATTCGGCCGTATCTCACTGAAATTCCGATAGGCGAGATCGGAAAGGGATTCGATCGCCTTGATTTGGACAGTGCCCTGGACGAGTATATTTCTCGGCGAGGGCGTGCTCCGGCCCAAAAATGGAGTGAAGTAGCATGTCGAAAAGTGGGAACGGTCTCCGCCTCCGTGGCGGGACATGGCACATCGAGAAGCGAATTAACGGACGGAGGATTCGCGAAAGCACTGGAACGAGCGATCGGGTAGAGGCAGAGCAGTACCTCGTCCGAAGGCTCGAGGAAATCCGCCAGGCTTCGGTCTACGGTGTTCGGCCAAGCCGAATCTGGCGGGAGGCGGCTCTCAGGTACGCCCGGGAGTTCGCACACAAACGGAGTATAAAGCGGGATGTGCAGGATCTGAAGTCGCTGGATCCTCACATTGGGAAACTGCCCCTGAGCCAGGTGCATTCCGGAACGCTGCAAAAGTTTATCGATGCGCGACGGAAAGAGGGCGTGAAGGCTGGCACCGTTAACCGATCGCTGGCGGTGGCTAGGAGGATTCTCCGTCTGTGCGCGGAGCTGTGGCGGGACGAATACGGAATGACCTGGCTGGAAACCGCGCCAATGATTCCGGATGTGGACTGGAAGGATAAGCGGGACCCAGCGCCGGTTACCTGGGCAGAGCAGGGTAGGCTCTTCCAGGAGCTGCCGGAACACCTGAAGGATATGGCCGAGTTCGCGGTGCATACCGGGTGCCGGGAAAGCGAGATCTGCGCTCTGAAGTGGGAGTGGGAGGTGTCGCTACCTGACAAGGGGTTCGGGTTCATCCTGCCCGCAAGCGTCACGAAGAACGGCTGTGACCGTCTGGTGGTCCTGAATGCAACGGCGAGAGCCGTGGTAAACCGCCAGCGAGGGAAGCACGAGCACCAGGTGTTCACCTTTAGCGGCCGGCCGGTAGCCTCTATCTTCAATAACGCCTGGCGGAAAGGGCGGAAGAAGGCAGGGCTCACACATGTGCGCGGGCACGATCTCCGGCACACCTTCGGCAGGAGGCTGAGGGCGGCAGGGGTGAATGAAGAAACCCGGGCAGAGCTCCTGGGGCACAAACGCGGATCGGTTACCACACACTACTCGGGGGCTGAGGTCGCTGAACTGGTGAAAGCGGTGGAGCTAATCGCGGAGAAGAGAGGACCGGATTCCGATGGCGTGGCCGTGGTGAAATTCCGGTTTGGGCACAAAATGCCCACAGAGGCAAAAAAAAGGGTCACGACGTGAGTCGCAACCCTTTGGAAATACTGGTAGCAAGGGGCGGAGTCGAACCGCCGACCCCAGCATTATGAGTGCTGCCAGCAATTATAACTGTCTGATTTAATTAAGGTCATGCCGGACGCCCTCGCCCACATTGTTCTATTGGTGCGCATCCGTGCGCAGAGTGTGGCCACAAAATGCCCACGAGGCCAAACCAAAGGACATATTAAATTCCAGAAGCCGCGTGATGGTTTCGGTCATCAGCGGCATAGCGTTTCTAACCGTCCGTTTTATGGCTATTCGGATTAACGTGTTGATTTGACGCAGTCACGCATTTCAATAGTATATATCTAATAGCTAACTAACGGTATCGCAACGCTAAATGCGATATTCGTCATCAAGCCCTCTATCCTGCAAGCTCCATTTATTGCAACCCTAGCGGACACAGATGCCCCTGTATCTGTCTTGATGGCTGAAAACCATTTCGTAGTATCTATTCGGCCTGCGATATCAGCGGGAAGCGTTGCAAATTGCTCTGACGTTGCAGCCCCGCCGTCAATGTTTCCATCTAAATAAAGAACACCATCAATAACACTATAACGACAAACCTGCCCACTAGCGTCTTGAGTCCATCCGTTTTCAAGAGTCAAGTCATTTTCAGGCAATATGCTTATATCTTTACCAGTGAACGGGTCGGTCGCTTTGATTACTGATGGTCCTTTCGACACAAGCAAATAGGAAGTTGTAAATGCACCGCTTTCAGCCTTGTCCGAGAATCTTCCGCCAGCGTCAAGCGTAAGGCCACTACCAGAGTAATAGTGATCCATTCCAGAAACATTAAACAGGTAATTGCTTGATTCAATTCTTTCAAATTTACCTGTGATGAACCTTAGTCCAGGAGTTGCTATGGAGCAGCCAATTGTTGTCAGCACTGTCCCGCCAATTATCCCTATTGCGCTTGCGCCATCATCTGCCTCAAGACCATTTGATAACCACCCTTGAGGGGTAACTTTGTTTTCAACATAAACACCGTTAAAGTTAATAACGGATGCTGCGCCCCCTTCGCCTCTGATAATCTCGTCTGTGAAGTTTTCGACGCTGCCTCCGTAAAAAGAAATAGGGCCGGTTCCTCCGTTGTATCTTATAAATCTGTCGAACAGTGCAGCGCGACATCCGTGAAAACTGATGTTGTTGGCGTTTAGCTTCGTGAACCCGTTGGAAAACCTTTCAAAGTACGTATCAATGAATTTGTAATAAAATCCACCGGCCCATGAAACAATAGTGTCCCAATTTGTTAGAGCCGCCCCGCTTGTTTGTATTGAAGCAGAAGATGAGAATCCAACCGACCCAGAGTTAAAAAACAGCGTACCATCAGGACTTTTCCCACTTACCGACATATCCATAATTACAAGGAAGAAATTTGTTATAAAAGTCCCGATGCCTGTATATACAAGACCGCTACCACGTCTATTATTGCCTTTCAGAAGGATGTTCTTTGTGAAACTTAAAGAGCCTGAGCATTCAATTAGTTCATCTATGTATATAGCACCACCAGTGGACGGCAATAAATTATGAGCGGCCTGAACTGCTAACGTGTTCTCTGTTTCTGTTGCTGCGGAGCTACCACCAAACCAGCGCGGTTTTGTTAGGTTTGGCTCTCTATCTCGCTCCCAATAATTACCATTGGCAAGTGTGATAAATACACCCTTTTGAGGATCGCTCGGCGGTGTTCCGGATTTAACCGTGCCGTCTCCAAATCTGACCTGATCAGTCAATCTAACATTCACCCCCACCGCCAAAGACAAAGCCTCAAGCTCCGCCACACTTCCAACGTAGATTGTCGCACCGTTAACGAGGTTTGCGCCCTGACCGCTTGCAACCGTTCTCGCCAACTCCTGGCGCAAAGCCGCATCCCCAACAGACACAAACGCCGCGCCCTCTGGCAGCCCCGCGCCTGTAGTGGTGTACGGCAAATCAGTGGAGCCAGACACGCGCCAGAACTCGCCGGAGGTGTCGCGCACCACTTGGTTGTACCCAGTAATCTCAATGCCCGCCGCGTAGTTTCCAAGGAACTCGTAGCCACTCGACGCAATGAAGGCGGCAAACTCATCTTCCATGCCCTGCCAGGACTTGCGAGACTTGCCGAGCCGGTCGTTATAGGCTGGCGCCTCACCCGTAACCAGATTATCGGCCACGGCGGCATTATCAAAAAGGTCACGCGGATCAGAGCTGCCAACAGGGTTGCCGGTGTTGAACTTGGTCATCTATTTAATCCTCTACCGATCACAAAAAAGCCCGCTCAATGGCGGGCTCTGTGGAAAGTGGTTGTTTAGTCGTTAGCTGAAAGGCGCGTTATCGTCGTCGGCATACACCCGGTCATCGTAGTTGGTCGCCGTAACGCCAACAGATAACGGGCCGCTCGGGCTGATTTCGGTAATTAGTGCCGGAAAGCTCCAGCGATCGGTTGTGCCAAAGTAAATATGGGTCGGCTCTCTGTCCGAGGGAGTAACCGCTGGCCAGGGCTGCGGAATCGACACAAGCGCGGTGTATTTGTCAGGGCCAGGTGTTGCCGTAAATGGCCCAACAACGTCGCCCGATTCGGAACGGTAAGCGACGACGTGTGTTTTGCCTTCCTCGAACTCCAGCGGCTCCGAAACAACAATTCGATCAGAGCTGATGGATTGCAGAATCGAGGCCTTACCGTAGCCGGGCACATCGTCCACCAGCGGAACGAAGGACAGGTACTGGCTGTTGAGCGCGTCCAGCTCCGTTTCAAACGAGTACGTCCAACGGCGATAGCGCTGGGCTCGCCTTCGTCTCATTCCAATACGCCAGGCGCGGGTCTGGTCTGTGACGCCTTTCAGGTTCACTTTATCCAGCTTGATCGCCTGGTCTCCTGGGAGCAGGCACTGGATGGTTTCCGTTGTCCAGGTGCCGGCCTTGGTGTATTCCACCTCTACGCCATCGGGCTCATCCACTTTCTTGCCCTGGAATTGTCGACGGAGCGGAGTTGTCATGTTCTCGGGGCTGTAGCCGTCCTCGAATTTTTCTCTTGGCTGATCTCGGACTGGGGTAATGACGCCATTTTCTAGGGTCATCTCGGCAAAGCCGGCCCTCAGAATAGTGTCGATCGCATCTTTGGCGGTGCCATCTGAGAACACATAGTCAAAGGTGTCACCGCGTGGCGTCCAGATTGCCTCGTATCGCTCCATCTCATCCAGGTTGATCCGATCGTCTGCGTATCCGAGTGACTTGGCGACATAGCACGCAGCGGCGCTGATGCTCCTGGTGGCCGAGTTGGCAGTGAATTCACCGTCGCTGATTGTTGGCAACTTGCGTGTGAACTCCAGGTTGATCTTGTTGTTGGAGCTGCTGGCAATCTCATCAGAACCGACAATATCCACGGCCATCGTGGTAATGCCTTCGTAACTCGTTACCGCTGGCAATTTGCAGCGCAGCGCCGTGAAGTCCAGACGATCGAGGGAGGTTACCGAGACATCCTCCGCTCCCAGACGGCTCACCCGGATCTCTGGCCGGATGGCTGAGGGCAGGCTGACGGTGAACGTCCAGCCGAGCTGATCGCGGGTGCTACCGCTGACCGTCTCAATCTGTTCCTGCCAGGTCGTGGCGCCAACTTCGCGATATTCGATCCGAATGTCCCGGCTCCTGGCGTTTATGGACTCACCATCAACCACGCCCAAACCAGAAGAAGCGAAAAGATCAACCTCAATGGTGTCAGTGGTTTCGCCATCCGGGCACACGACAAAGGGTCCGGCCCTGTTGCCGGTAAAATCCTCAGCGCTCCAGACAATCTCCAGTGTCACAGAAGCTGAGGGCAGGTTCCCATCCCAGTCGGGATCAGGTGAACCGTCCGCCAGCTGGCGCTCAACCTGTATCTCTGTATCGCTGGGGATTGAGATCAGCGCGTACTCTGTGCCCGCTTTGTCTATGGACATGGCACCCGAAAGGCCAGATGAATCCGTTACAGGATCGCCGCCGGTCGTCTCCAGCTCGATCTCATCCTTGGCTGCGTTGATTGTTGAAACAACGTAGGTGCCATTCACGTCGACATTGGATTCGATGTTGACGGTCATGCCGGCGGCAAGGTGCTGAAAATTGCCATTGAATATAAGCGTTGAACTAATACCCGGGTCGGTGATTGTTATCGACTGGGTCATTTTTATAGACCCAAGGATCCCGGGCTCCCACAACTCGCCTACTGAAACGCCGGTTATCGCGTCGCCTGATGCCGTGCCTGATCCAAAATACGTGCGCTGGTCATAGGTGACGCCCTTCAGCCGGATTCCTGCGCTGCCTTGCGTGCCGCCAACTTCGGGTGATTGAAACCAATTCTCGTGATTCGGGACACCGGAAAGATCCGCGCCGGGCTCATAGATGGTGAAGTCCGCGTTGTTCAACTCATTGATCGGCGTCTCACCGATTTTAACGGAGTCCGGATCAATCTCGTATTCGCCCACACCAACAGAAAGCAGCAGGCGAATCACCTGCGTTTTCCGGTCCTGGTAAAAGGTGCGCGGCTGATTCAGGTAGTCAGGGTAACGAATGTAATAGCCGAAACCCTCGGGGATGCCCTGTCCAAGCCGTGCGATATTGGCCCTGGCGTCTGCCGGATTTAACTGGCTGCCCTGAGATCCCTGGCCGCCTTGCTGGCCGGGAATGTCGATCAGCGCCTCGATCGCAAGCTGAGGGCCTGCAATAGGGCCAAAGACCGTGGGGAACACAATGGCCAGAGCATCCACCACGTCCCCGTACGGCACCGGCCGGAACTCGACCACATCGCGCTCACCGATAACAGCATCGGCCCAATCCATCGGTTTCACGATGGCGCCGTTAATCATGCACGAAATCGGCTGAGAATCACCGCGCCGGTAATTCGGCGTGAAGGATTTTACGAAAGCCTCAACGGTTAAGCCCGAACGATCGTAAGTCTCCGCCGGCTCACCCGGCATGATGCTGCTGTAGACCTTAATCGTCATAGTAAACAACCTTCAGAAACCGCTGCTCGAAATACCGCAAGTTGACCAGGCGCGGGCCATGGCCACCTCGTCCAGGTTCATCGGTTTCCAGGATCATCCGTTTGCCGTCTACATCAACCACGATGGCGATGTGAGTGCAGAGGGAGCCGCGGAAGGCGCAAGCAATTGCACCTGGTTGTGGCCCGACTTCACGGTAGTTTGGTGCCTCAGCCCGGACTGCATCAGTGAGCGCTCGTTTGTCGCTGCCCTCAACACCTCCATGAACCGGCATCCAGGGCTTGTTGAACAGGTAAACGCGGGCCATCCGGACGATGCCGTAACAGTCGGCTCCAGACTGAGAGCGACCATTCGGCTCGTAGGGAATCGCAAGGATCTCATCAAGGGTCATTAAATGTACCTTAAGCCAGGAGCATACTCGGACGTGTAGCGCTTTCGGGGCCACGCGGCATTCAGAAGGTCGTAATACCCTGCCTCGATCTGCACCATCATTCCCTCGAAAGTTCCGCCTCTGAGCGTCATTTTGTAGGGCTTGTTGGCAGGCGCTGACAGATCGCTGGAGAGAAACACGCGGTAATTTACGGGCACTTCCTCGGCAGACTCCAGTGCGGCCTCCACAGCTTTCTGAGCCTCGCCGGTGACGTTAGCGATGGAGAAATTCAGGGTTTGATTTCCCTGGGTGTTCTTGGACGGCTCTTTATATTCGAACGGGCCTGCGTTGAATGTCACCGTTTCGCCAGTTTCAAGCGTTGCCGTAAGATCCTCGAAGGACGCCACAACCCGGATGGGCTCAAAGTTCGGTACCAGGATCTCCAGCGTTGGATGAATCACATGCTCAGACGGCGCCGAAGCGTAGACCGTTTCAATGATGCTCATGGTTCAGGCCACAGGCTGTTCAGAGCAACGTCGATGATGCTCTGGTTCCGGATAAACTCCTGCCCATAAAGCCAGTATTCCTCGTTCAGCACAGGGCGTTCTCGTATCTCAAACTCTGCGCTGTATTCCCAATGCCTCAATCCGCGAAGCTTCGGGCCTTCGTACATGCCGGTGAATCGGCACTCGTAAGGTCGAAGCCCCATAGGAGAATCCAGTTGGCAGTTAAACCATTCGGTGCCATAGCTGATTTCGTAATTGAACCAGGCTTCAAACAGTTGCCCCTGCTCCTGGGTAAGCAGGAAAGCCACCGGAACCATTGTCGGGACACTGGTGTTCACCGGGCGCTGCTTGGCACGACCGCTGGCCATGCTGGTCCTGGCAAACGTGGGCGCCGCCTTTAGTCCATAGCCGTTACGAAGCGGCGTTGGCAGGTAGCTGGGAAACTCTTTCTCGGTTGCCATCAGTAGCCCTGCCTCTTGAGTCCGAACGCGGTTTGCATGGCTTTGGCCCTGGGTCCGCCGCCCATGATGTCAGCGACAAACACGTTAACCTCTTCCTGCCCGTTGCTGCCTCTTTTGGTTTCTGTCTCGCCGGCCCGGGAATTGTCCTCAATGACGTTGACCACGGTTCCGGATCCTCCGCCAGCAGCTTTCTGCAACTTGTGATCAGTAACGCTTTCATCGGGATGCAGCATGGCCATGAAGCCGCCTTTCCCATCCAGGCCACCAGACCTTGGGCCAGCACCGGTATAACCGCCACCCTCGAAAGAGGCTATTGTCTGGGCTGTAATCCCCGCGGCCGCAGCGACACCCATCGCCTGGGCTACGTTGGCGTGAACTTCACCAGCCGCCAGGATGCCGGGCGCTGCCGGGCCAGACATCGCTGCCATTTGCGCATAGGCCACGCGGATAGCCATGGCAGCTTGAATGCCATCGATAACAGCATTGGCAGCAGCCAAGCCTTGAGACATTACGTAAAACGCCTCTCCAACTGCCCCCATTTCACCGTATAGGCTCTCCATCTGGTTGACCTGGTTGGAGGTGATGGAGACGATATCTGCCGCAGCACTTAGCCTGGCCTGCACAGCTTCTTTTTCTCGATCAATATCTTTCTGCCTCATGGCGTCCAGAGAGTCGTACATTTGGCGCTCGTTCTGGATCCGCAGGTTATTGGCTTCCATTTCAGTGAGGGTTTGGTTTTCCCTCAGTTTCGATATCTCCTCGTCGCGCTCGCCAAAGGCCGCCAGAATGGCCTGCTTTTCTGTCTGGAGAGATGATAGAAGCGCCTCTCTTCGATCAGCCATCTGCTTTTCGATATCTTCAGCAGAATCTAAGCCTGCAACGGAATCGCCATTAGAACTATCAACCGAAGTAATGGTATTGGATGCAGTTCCGGGGGTATTATCTCCGCGGCCATCGCTTGCACCAGGTAATTCAGGTGGGGAAACCAAGTCTATTAATGGAGCTTTCCGGCTTCCACGTTCCATACGGCGCCGGAAATCTACGATCTTGGTTTCTGTCTCGGCAATCATGTCCCAGATTTCGTCTTTGTCGTAGTAGGCAACAACGCCGTCTTTTCCAAAGAACCTAACGCGATTTGATGGGTTATCCAGCATGGAATAGAGCGTTTCTAACTCATCTTCCAGCCTGACAATATCGTCTGCGGCGGCACCTGCAGTCATCGCCGCCAACTCTTCGGCCAAAAACTGCGTGATCTTTATTGCGCCATCCACCGCCTTTGCAGCTTTATTCATCGCGGTTACAACAGCAGTGCCTAGCGCTTGAGCGGATTTAAGAGTTGAATCATCCGAAAGAAGGTCGATCAATTCATTTACCGCTGGGAGGGCCGCCAGAACGATTTCATTCTTCATGCCTGTAGCGGCGCCGCTGAGCTCGTCAAAACCGCGACGGATATCTTCCAGTTGCTCAAACTCAAGATCGGAGAATACGTTGCCTGTTCGCTCAGCTTCGTCGCCAAGGTTTTTCATCTCTCTGCCGTTGTTGCGCAGCAACGGAACCAGAGCTGTGGCGTCAGAAGCAATGGCCTCCATATAGAAGGTCATATCTTTTTGACTTACTCCGGCCTCCTCGAGGCTCCGCACGTAGAGCTGAAGTGCGTCTGGACCCGAAAGCCGGGCGAATTGATCAGCGGTGACGCCAACCTTTGGCGCGATGTTCTCGAAAAAGTCGGCCATAGGACCGCCGCCGGTCTGAATAAAGTCGCCGATGCGGTCGTTCGTGTCCTTGAGAATATCGGACACTTTTTCCTGCTCAATTCCGTATCGCTTTGCAGCGTAGGTCAGCTTCTGGAACTCCTGGGGACTTGAGCCCGCCAGCCGGGAAAGGTTTTGCACTTCTCTTGCGCTCTCAGAAGTCGATGCCACGAGAGCGGTCATCCCAGCTACTGCCGTGGCGCTGGCGGCTGTAATGGCGGCGCCGATCTGATTGGAGTAGCGCTCGATCTTCTTAGCAGTTTTCTCGGACTTGCGAGACGCCTTGTCCATACCCTGTTCGAAGCCGGACACCTTCGCTATTAGATCGAGCGTGAGCGTCCCGAGGGATTTCCTCGCCATGAGTTTCTCCAGGCATAAAAAAACCCGCCGGTCTGGACGGGTTATTCGTGATTCGTTAGGTGTTCAGGTTTCTGCGAACTTGACCAGCTTTTTGGCTTCGTGGTCGTTTGGCTCAAGCGTAAGCTTCAGGCCGTCCTTGAATTCCAGATCCGCGAAATATCGCCGCTTGTGGTAGAACGAGCCCGTGATGGCGAACAGCAGACCGGCAACCCAGCCAATCACCCCGAGGAACAGGCTACCGATGTAGCCGAACAGCAGCGTGCCAATAAGCGCACCGAAAATGCCAAATTGGCGCTCTTTCTCCTGTCGGACAGTGACCGACTCCACGTCGCTGCCCTGATAATCCTTCTGCTTCTCGCCAAGGACTTCCAGGTACTTGCCGGCAAAACGGGCCTTGCCGCTTGCGCCAAATGAACCGCCAATTATTTTCATGCCGCCCCTCTAACTACTTGCGTTCCTATTTGGCAATATTTTAGCCATTCAAGCGGGGTTGTCATAATAAGTCTGTTGCCTTTGATTCTATTCAACTTAGCGGGGATAACTTGTATGTTGCCGGCAACATGAAGCCCGCTTGCTTTTTCTGATATTAACGGAACCAAGTGGTCAACCTCATAAGGCAACCCTGACGCAGCTTCCCGCTCTTTGGCTAGGGAGTAAGCCTCTGCGATGACAAAGTTATCAAGCTCCCCAAACCATGCTGGCTTGCGTTTAGTTTTTCGAGATCTTCTAATCGAGTCTATTTGCCTCAACTTTTCAGCATTAAGGCTGCGCCATCTTTTGCGACTGGCGCGAACTTTCTCTTTGTTCTTCCTGGCCCATTCTCGGCGTATCTCTTCGTATTTTTCCGGCTTTTTGTCATAAGCGCGCTTCTTAATCAAGTTTACCTTTTCTCTGTTCTTTAAAACGTACTCTCGGCGCCTAGCCTCGATTTGTTCTTGATTTTCGATGTAGTATTTTGAAGCCTTTTTCTTCAAAAGCGCTCGATTCTGTGAGCGGTATCTTGCAAGCCTTTCTTTGCTTGCCTTTTGACAGTCGCTGCACAGGCACTCTCCATTGCATGTTCTTCGCTCTGATAAATTTCCGCGCTTACATGGCCGGCCAGTGAAAAATGTATTAACGCCACAAGCTCTTGCCTTTTCCCGAGAAATCTTAATGATAACGTCGCCTCAAATTATCGCCATTGAAAGGGTGCGGCATGGGAGTGGCTTGCTCCATTTTAGGCTGGGCGGCCTAGCCGCACAGGCTCATTGTACGATTATTTCCAACTTTCCATCGCTTCCTCCATGGTCAATACTGGCTCGTCATGGTGTGGAGCCAAGCTGTAAAAACTAAAAGGCTGACTATCGCTTTTCCGATTTTGGTTAGCAAGAATAGTAGCAATCAGGGCCCCGGCCCTTTCAACGCGCATGCCAGTGTTTAAGCTGCCGCGCCTTTGTCGATACTGGGACCACAACAAAAACTCAGTATAGCTGACGCGCCGCTGGGCTTGCGCAATAGTGCATCCACCGACTCCGTTAAGTACAAGTTCGCACCAAAGCTCATCTTCAGGCGTCAGCTCTTCGTCTTTTTTCCGTTAACCTCACCAATCACCCGCAGCAATTCCATTGTGATTTCGCTGTTCAACGGGCCTCGATCAGGGTCCGCCTCGCCGGTAATGTCACCAGGCGCGAATACCTGTTTGCCTTCCTTGTCGCAGATTGCCGAAGCAATACGCCCGGCTACGGCATCAGACTTTGCATTGAGTGATTTAATGTCCGAGACAGCGCTGTAGTAAGAAAGCTTGCGCACATATACCGTGGCAGTCTTCTCTTCATTGCCGTCTTTCTTCAGGACAATTTCTTTCTCAACAGGGGCGCCGGTAAAGGCGCCCATGTCCTTCAGTGCATCAAGGGTCAGATCCATTAGCTGGCAGCCTTCTTGATCCAGTTGGAGTCACCAGAACGCTGAATCGAAACCTCAGTGGTGACGACAGTGTTCTGAGCGAAGTCGAACGGGAAGTCGGAAACATAGCCCTGGAAGGTGAACCAGGTGCGGGTGTCCGGGAAAACAAACGATGGCCTGCTTTCCAGCGAGGCGGTTGCGGTTGCGCCGGTTCCCGTGCCGCTATCGTTAACGGTTACGGTCGGAGCTGCCGAGTAGCCGCTGCCCGGGTCGGTGATGGTGATCTCGGTGACTACACCGCCAACGACAGTGGCCACACCGGTTGCGACTTTGCCGTCGGAATCCTCTGGGGCAGAGAACTCGACAGTGGTGGTGGACTCACTGTAATCCGATCCACCTTCACTTACGGTTACAGAGTCCACGCCATAACCGAAATTGGGAACCGCTTTGCCATCGGACCAGCCAACCGCCCAGGAAATAATGGGGTTTGGATTCATCCGGGACAGACCGTAGAGCTGCAGGTGGCTGTCATACTTCGGGTCAGCATTCAGGCCCATGGATGCCTGGCCAGGAGTGCGCAGACCGGACCGGTAAGAGCGCTCGTTATGCTCCAGACAGGTGTCCTCGATCTGATCAGCGGGATCGCCACCCGGGGAAAAGCTGGTGGCGCATTCGATGCGGACCACTTCCGGTGTTTCACCGGTGTCGTCCAGGATGAAGATGTGCGTGCCTTGTGCCAATACAGACATGTGTAAATCCTCGTGCGGGTTTCGGGCATAAAAAAGCCCGCTCAGTGGCGGGCTTTAAACTGCGGCGTCGAGCGCCAGGTTCATTTGTAACTGTTCTCGCCAGTATTCGACTTGCTGCTGGAGTGGCTCCTTCTGGTGGCGCCACTGAGCCAGTCCGCGACCTTGCTCGCTGGCCAGCTCTTTTCGTGATTCAAGTGCGTTGTGCGCGCGCTCGTATTCCTGCAAAGCGTTGCCGCTGCCACGAAGGACTGCATCGATATGGAGGTCGCACCAGACTGCGAACCGGATGTCGAGCCATTGCGCGAAACGGACCCCGAGCTTTGGATGCAGCCAGGTACCACCGCCACGATCCGCCCGGGCGCGGCTGGTTTTTACAAGTGACTCAGGATCACATGTAAGCGCTTCAGCCAGAGCTGCCAGATACTGCTTGGTCTCGTCTTGTTTGAGCCAGTCTGTAGGGCGTTTACCGAACTGTTTTGCCACATCAGTCGCGTTGATCCAGCCTTCGGTAGTGAAGCGAACGAACTGGCCCTGGTAATCGAAAGGAATGATGTCAGCCATCACTATTCTCCTCTGCCATCTCGAATAGGAGGTACAGCCGGCCGGTTAGATGGCGTCGCCGGCATTCAGGAGCGACCCTAGGCTGTACCGAAACTAAAAACCCGGCTCGTGGCCGGGTTTCTTGAATCTGCATCTGGGCTATCGGTGGACGTGCCACTCGACGTCGAATCCATATCGTCTGTGACCGGTGTCGGGATCGGTGCTCTCCCCGTTCCAGCCGACCACGTGAGCGTGGGGCTCGATCGAATCGCGCAGCGCAGCGGCTACCTGTCGGGCCTCACTGCCTCGCCCGGCGTAAACATCGATCTGGATGGTGTAGCTGTCGAGATCGGGCACCTGTCCCAGATAGTTCTCTGGCAAGCCGCTTATGGTTTGCCAAACCGCGTATGGCAGGGTGACCCCCTGCGGAGCCTGCCCAAACGGGAACAACCGCGTGGGGCCGGTGCCCAGCAGAGCGGTGACATTCGTATCTGATGCGCATACCTGGAAGATTGGCGGGGTCACTGCTTGCCCTCATTCATCAAATCCGAAATAAAATCTTCAACTTCCTTGTTTTCTGGGTTGACGATGGTCACCTGGCCCTTTATTTCGTCTAGGTTTTCCACGTCTTCAACAAAGACCGACAGGCGAGCCATTACTACCCCATCAGGCATGATCTCGATATTGCAGCCAGTCACACCCTTAATTTCATGGCCGTCTTCGGTGTATATCTTTGTTCCCCGGCAGGCCTTCGGCGCTTTACCGGATGGCAAAACAATCTTGATGCTCATTTCACACCTGCCTTCTTCCGGGCTCGCCTGAGTGCTCGGTCGATACTTTTGCCGTATTCTTTGATGAACACGTCAACAGGCTCGTTTCCAACCTGGTTGATTGCCGGCCTCATGAAAGGCTGCGCGGGCGCGTTCTCCGTGCCGAACTCCACAAAGCGGAAGTAGAACGTATCGCCTCCAGGGTTCCCGCTTCCTTTGCCTTCAACCTCGCCGGAATCCTTGGCCGCACCTTTGGCCCCGCCAAGCACACCGACGCGGAAGCCAAGGTTGCCGGTTCTCTTGAACAGACGACCGCTCCATCGCTCGACGATGTTCGCCGCTATGTTCTCTGATGTTCGGGGATCATCCACCCGCTCAGCATTCTGACGGGCCTGATCCCGAATAACCTGTGCAGCCCGGCGAAGTGCGAACCGTCCGCCCTTGCGCTTCAGGTCATACTCCAGGCCATCCAGCTTTCCCAGCAATTCCGGTAACCCGGTCATCTCATAGCTAACGCCATCACGAGCCATCGTTGCTAACGCCTTCGCTGTAGGGCAGGGTCAGATGCTCCCGGCCGCTCCGATCGTCGGGCAGTACGCCTTCGATGTTGAAGATCTGGCCTTTGTGGACAATCCGCATCGTTGCATCGATACCCGGGCGGTACCGGATCTGGAATTCACCGGTGACCTCAGATTGGCCAGCCTGGGATTGCTTGAACTCTCGGGCGCTGGAAGGCCGCTTGGCAGCCCATACAGTAGCCACGACCTCCCAGCCCGGGATCATCTCTCCGGTTTCGGGATCCTGGGTCTGGCCAGGCTTTTCGATAGTGATCCTGTGCCGAAGCTGGCCAGCTCTCATTTCACTCTACCCGGTCGTATTTCTTCAGGCGGTCGTACTCGCCCTGGGTCATCGACATGGTCTCGCCGGCTCCCTTGCAAATGCCGCCTCGGCAATGGCGAGTTTTCAGCGTGGCCTCAACCATCCGCGCTGTGGTTTTTGCTGCCGGCTTTTCGTCAGGTGCGCCGTTTTCAGAGGCCTCGGGCGCTGCAGCCTCGGATTCTGGCTCTGCTGCTGGTTGAGTCTCAGGCTCAGTCTGACTTTGCTCACCACCGGCCACTTCTGGCTGGGTTTCAGCTTCAGAGGCTTCGACCTGTTCAGGATCGACTGGCTTTTGCTCTGTCGTCTGGTCCTGTTTTGTCTTGCTGGGTTTGCGTGCCATGAGCTATTCCTCGCTACGCGAAATGAAAGTGGCGGTACGGCGAAATCAGGGCCTCGACCGCCATTGGCAATTCAGAGGTTATGGCCCCTACAACAACGCTCTCCCGGTTGACGTACCAATGGCCGATCAGCAGAAGCATCGCGGTTGTGATGTCGTCATCCAGAACCAGGGCGTCTTCGTCGGTTACCTCACCTGTATCCGGATCCTTCGGGATCTCTGCCGCCGTCGCATATAGCGTGCGGCCGGTGTGGTTTTCGACAAGGCGCTGGGCTGCGGTTGAGTAGGTTTCGAGCAGTGTGTCGTCTTCGACAAAGTCCGGCTCGAGCCGGACGTGTTGCTTGATAATGTCCAGCTCGAGCATATCGGCTCCGTCAGTTCAGGGGCCGCCCAAGGCAGCCCGGTGAATTAAGTGGCAGCGCCCTGCAGTGCCTTGATCGCGGCAGCGTCCTGCAGCACACAATCAAAGCGATGGAAGGCGAGGAAGCCGGTCTGGTCAAAGTCGGCGTAGCGCTCAACCAGGCGCTTCAGCACCATGTAACGAACCCGGCGAATGATGAACTGGGCGAAGTCGCCGGCGTACATGAACTTGGCGTTCACGCCGATATCGGCAATGCCCTGGTCCACAAAGTAAGGCACGTTCAGGATTGTGGCCGGAGCCGCACCGGATACCGCCGGGAGCCACAGAGGGCGGCCCTGCAAGTCTTCCATTTCCGTCATCAACTTCAGCGTGTTGTCGTTAAGACCGATGCGGAAATTCGCAGCGCGGCGGTAAGCCGGATCAATGCTGTGGATCAGTCCGTTCACTTCTTGCCAGGTGAATTCGCTGGAGCTGGCAGCAGTGGTGGTTCCAGTCACCGACGCTTGCAGGCCAGTGGGCTGTTCGGGAGTGCCAGCACCGGTACCTTGCACCAGGAACTTGGCCTCACCGCGTCCAAGACGGGAACCGATACGGCTTGCCAGGAAGCCCTGAATGTCGATGCCCGAATCGTTCAGCAGCTCGTTGGAAACGCGGATCACCTTGGAGCTGAGCTTCTTGGCGCCAAGGTTTTTGATACCGAACACCACGTCACCCTCAGATGCCTGAGAGTTCTCGCCGATCAGCTCGCCTTCTTCAGCGGTACCGTCAGAGGTGGGCCACTCCAGCGTATGACCGCTGTCAGTGGTGAGGATCTGGGCTACGCTGGCCAGACCGCCGTAGTCCTTCATCGCTTCGTGGATGCGATTCAGCATCTCGGTTGGTACCGTGTAGCCGCCAGCAGTGTCTGGGTCGGTGGCTTGAGCACGCATCTCGCGCAAGATCTGGCGCTGCTCCGCGGACATTTCGGACATTCCCTGACGCAGGAAACCGTCAAACGCTTGGGCACGCTGCTCATCAACGGACTGGCCACCGCGCTCTTCATTGTCCAGGTTGTCGCGGTGCTCTTCTTCGTTCTCCTCAACGAAACGCTGATCGGCATCGCGCAGGGCTTCTTCGCGCTTGATCTGCTCGTCCAGACCGTCGAGCTTCTGTTTCCAGTCGCTCCACTGGCTGCGCTGCTCGTCAGTCCAGGTGGTGTCGCCGATCTTGTCATGCAGGTTGCGCATGTTCCGGGCGAGCTCGTTGTACGCTTGCTTCAATTCATGGAGTTTCATAGTGCTGTGCCCTCCGGGGCGGTAGTAGGTTCAGGCGTGGATGAGTTCAAGGAAGCGCTCGCGGGCGCGGCGCTGATTGATGGCACGCTGGGCGAGACCCTTGATCTCTTCACAGCGAGCCTCGAGGGAGCGCTTTGCAGCGCCCGCATCCGGGTAAGCCGGGTAGGTCACCGGCGAGACGTCGAGCAATCGGCTGAAACGGTGGATGGTCCGCACGATCAGTCCGTCGTCGTCTTCCATCCATTCGTCACCGTCAGGCGCAACCCGGAACGCAAAGCTGGATCCGGTGATGTCACCCCGGGTCAGCGGAGCCAACACCAGGTCCCGGACGGACTGGGTGTCTGGCGGATTGATGTCGTAACGAAGGCCCTCGGCGTCAACCGAAAGCTCCAGCGTCCCGCTGCGAGTGCGCCCCAGCACGAAGTTGGGATCGTGGTTAAACAGTGCTCGAACATCGTCGTTGAGCACATCGTCGAAGGCGCCCGGGGCGATCTCCTCTTTGAACATGCCCAGGATCATTTCACTGCGCTTATTGAAGACCGCACCATGCCCGACGATGCGGGCCGGCTGTCCTTCCTCGGTTTCTTCGGCACGCACCTCACAAAGAAGGGCGCGCTTCTCGACTTCGCTCATGAGGTGGGTTCCTCGTCATCGTTGGGGGTGTCGGATTGATTCAGGGCGCTCAGGGGCTGGGCGTTCACACTGACCAGCATCTGGTCCAGACCATCCCGTGGATTCATGTCCTCGAGCACTCGGACTTCGTTGCGATCCATCCAGCCGTCGTTGATCGCGGCGCGATAGAACTCGGCTCGTTCTTTCGCGGTACCGCGCAGCAGACCGGCAAGGTTGAACTTGCAGTAGTAGCCAGCGGCACGCTCGGCGCGAGTGAATACCCGGCGGTTGATTTCCTGCTCCCAGTTCACAACCCACGGCATCATGGTGTGGCGCACGAACTGAATGGCCTGTTCGCTGATATTGGAGAAAGTGGCCTTGTCCAGGTCGTTGATCATGTGGGCCGGCACGTTGAAGATGCCGGCAACCTCGGAGCGGTTCAGCTTCCGGGTTTCCAGGAACTGGGCATCCTCGGGCGGAATGGTGATCGACTTGTAGTCGAGATCCGCCGGGAGCATCAGCGTCTTGTTCTCGCTGGCTTTCAGCTTTGAGACCGCGTTGTTCCAGGCGGTTTTCAGGCGCTCCCAACTATCCTTCTGAAGCGAGTCCTTCACTGAGATCAGGCCGGTAGGGCGGCCGCCACCGGTAAAGAAATCCTTGCCGTAGCGTTGAGCCGCCAGCCCCAGACCGATGGTTTCGGCGTGTTGCCGGATCAGGCTTTTACCGGTGCGGCCATCAGAACCCAGGGCCCGGACGTGGATCATGTCCTCGAGGGCGACGGCGCGACTGCCTTCGTCTTCCTCGGTGACGGCGTAGAGCCAACGGTTTCCGTTCTTGACCAGCTGGGTTTCCCAGGGACGGCGGGTGACGAGTTCGCGAAGCTCTCCGCTCGGGCTGCGCACGGTCTGGGTGTATCCGTTGCCCCAGCCGAGGACGTGGCTCTGTTTGGTTTCCCGCCACTTGTAGCTGGTCTGCCACTCATTGGGCTCATCGTGAAGCAACCAGTAAGCCGGGTGATCCTTGGCCGCCTCGATGTTGTCGCCCTTTTTCCGCATAACGTAGAGCGGCAGCTGGCCAATGGAAGACGACAACACGTAAATGCAGGAGTAGACCGCCGAGAGAGTCAGGGCGGACTGGTTATCAACCTGGATACCGATATTGGTGTCGAAGTACTCCGCCAGGTTCTGGCCGGTCAGAGGTGTACTCGGATCCTCAAGTGAGCGGGATTCCGGGGCGAACAGGGACTCAAGCATTATTTCTTACCTCCGCCAGCGTTGCGCTTGGAGGCGCGGGCAGCCGCCAGAGCCATGATGAGCATGAGTCCGCCAGCAGCGATAAGGGCATCGGCCAGGCCGAATCTGAGATACAGGCCATAGGTCATCGCCCCGAAACCGGCAAGGCCCAGGGTGTCGATCAGATAAGTGCGCATTTACATCACCAGGATGTCGTCGTCAGAAAGGGTATCCAGTACGCTTTCGCCTACTTGGGCGTTCGCCAGTGCGCGGCCTATGGCCATAATGAGAGCCACCGCGCCATCGATCTTGTTGTGATCGCCCTGCTTGATCGGGCGGACCACGTCGTCATTGCCAGGCAGGTACTTGCCAACCACGTTGCCAACACACCAGGTCATGATCGGATTGCCGTCATGGTGGAACCGGCCAGAGACGATCGCGGCCTCCAGCTCCTTCATTCCATCGGACATGTTGGTGTAGTTCTGAACCATGGTGATCGGGTTCAGTCCCTCGTCGTCCAGCTGGTGCGAGAGGTTCGCGGCGCCGTGTGGGTCAATGGGTGCCTCTTGCGCCGGCGTTTCCAGATTGGCTTCCTTGGCGCATTCCAGGATTTCCCGGTAGTCAACTTCGCTGCCGTCTGTGGCGTCCAGGTGCTTGGACTCAATCCAGCCCTGGTATCGCTCGCCGAGCCGGCGGTCTTCATTGTCGAACGCGGTGTCTTCCGGTACCCAGAATCTCGGGCTGACGCAGTAGTAATGCGTCTTGCCATCTACCTGGCGGCTGAACAGCCGGGCCATGCTGTTCATGTCGAGCTTTCGCGCAAGGTCGAAAGCCAGAATGCAATCCTCGCCGCGGAACTGGTCGATCGTGAGCGATCGGTCCTCGCAGCGTTTCCAGTCCTCCATGTTGAAGAACCCCTCTTTCGAGGAGACCCACACATTGAGGTGCTTGGTCTTGTACTTGTTCGCCAGCCGGGCCCGGGCCACTGCCTTGTCGCGCTGGCTCTTCAGGTAGTCGAGCTTTACCGAAACGCCGGCGTTTGGGTTGGCCTTGAGAATGGCCTCGTCGGTAGTCCAGTCGTCTTTCGGATCGATGGTGTAGATGATGGCGAACAGCTCGTCATCCTGGCTGGTGCCTTCCAGCATCTCGATGGCGCGTTCCCGCATTTCATAACAGGGCCCGGCGATGTCGAAACCCGCGGTGGTTATCACCCAAAGCAACGGCTGCGATCGGGCGCCCATGCCAGTGATCATCGTGTCGTAAAGGCGCGAGTCAGGATGTTCGTGATACTCGTCGATGATGGACATCGAGGGGCTGGAGCCGTCGCCCGGGTCTCCGATCACCGGTTCGAAAACGCTTCCATCCCCGCGCTCCAGCTTCTTTGCCCAGGGCACGATGCCAAATCGGTTGCGCAGGTTTGGCAGTTTTTTGGCCATCTTCAGGGCAGGGCGGAAAACCTCCCAGGCCTGTTTCTCGCTGGTGGCACCGCAATAGACCTCGGCGCCATATTCTTTATCTGCGCAGAAGGCGTACAACCCGGCGCCGGCCACCTTGATGGACTTGCCGTTCTTCCTGGGGACCTCTTCGTAGACTTCCCGGAACCGACGGAGCTTATCCTTCTTCCGGATCCACCCGAACACCATCGAGAAGCTGAACAGCTGCCAGGGCTCAAGGACGATCCGCTGGTTGCCTCTGGCCCACTCCCCTTTGGTATGGGGGAGGAGCTGGACGAACCTGCAGGCCCTTTCCGCCAGGTCCCGGTCGAACCGATACGGATAGCTCTTTGCTTTCGCTGCCTTCAGGTCATTCAGGTGTCGGGCACAAGCTGCCTTCACGTAGCTGCAGGCGACGATCCGGCCACCTACCACATCGCGGGCGTACTTCTGCGCCGCGTTCACATTGGGGTAGGCGCTCATAGGTTAGAACTCGTCGAATTCGTTGCCCTCGTTTTTGCCGTCGTCATTTGCTCCGCCACCGCCGAGCATTCTCATCCTGGTAAGCGGATCCAGCCCGAGCAGTGAGCCCAGTCTTGAAAGCTGCTGCACTGACTTGTCGCGGACGTTCACAACCGGGTGCATCTTCTCGCTGCCATCAGCGGTCGGGAGCGTTAATCCCTCGTTGGCAATCCGGATCTCGGCATCGAGCATCAACTGCCAGGCGTTGCAGTAGGCTTGAAGCAGTGGGGCGTCTTCGACTTCGAAGGTGCCGCGATCGATCAGAACCTTCGATTGTTGTTTCCAGATTCTCCGGGCTGCGTCACCCATCAATTCTTCGGGAGGATTGATCCGAGTGATCGAGCTTTTCTGAGTGCCAACCGACTTCCGTTTTCGGCCTCCGCCGGAGGCGCGAACTGGAGCGTTGTTGTTCAACCAGGACCTCCGGAAAAAGTTTCGTTATTTCTCACGCAAAAAAAAACGA
>TARA_R100001443_G_scaffold30406_1_pt1 | contig 37661 bp, 47 predicted proteins | sample TARA_R100001443 | Tara Oceans TARA_R100001443 (sample SAMEA2622142) | marine metagenome | biome: marine biome (ENVO:00000447); feature: deep chlorophyll maximum layer (ENVO:xxxxxxxx); material: "saline water (ENVO:00002010), including plankton (ENVO:xxxxxxxx)" | depth 50 m
AGGATAGTTACATAACTATGGTTGATGGTGGTGCTGTAACTTTATTTTACGATAACAGTTCTAAACTAGCCACAACAAGTTCAGGTGTAACAGTTACAGGTGCTGTATCTATAACAGGTGATGGTAGTAATGCAGCAACATTAACAGAAAGTGGTGCTGGATTATTAACAGTAGCAACACAAGATGATTTTGTTGTTGATTCTGCTGGAGATATAAATTTAGACGCTGATGGTGGCGATATAAGGTTTAAAGATGCTGGAACAACTATAGGAACAGTTTCTTACACTTCTAATAATTTAGAGATAGCATCAAATGTTTCAGACAAAGATATAAAACTCATAGGTAATGATGATGGTTCAACTATAACTGCTCTTACGCTTGATATGTCAGATGCTGGTAAAGCTTCTTTTAATAATGGAATTTTAGCAGGTAATATACAAGGTGCTGGAGACGAAGCTGGTTGGACTTTTGGTGGAGCTGCAATTAATCCTAGAAAAAATGGGTCAGCGGCAGACAATACTGTAGATATTGGTGCTTCATCTGCGCAAATTAAAGATTTTTATTTAGCAGGTAATATAGTCCATTCCTCAGATATGACTATTGATGCAACAGGAGACATTATTCTTGATGCAGGTGGTGGTGATTGGAAGTTTAAAGATGATGGAACTGATATAGGTTTAATAGCCAATAGTTCTTCAGACTTAATAATTCAAAGTATGGTCTCAGATAAAGATATGTTGTTTAGAGGTAACGATGGTGGCTCAACTATAGTAGCCCTTACCCTTGATATGTCTAATGCGGGTTCAGCTACTTTTAATTCTGGTGCAACTTTTGGAAGTCATACAAGAGTTAATGGAGACTTTTCTGTAAGTGCTGCATCAGGAGAAGATAGATTTGCAATACTTCCACAATCAGCAGGCTCAGGAACTATCTTCTTTTCAGGTAATGAGGGATTAACAGGTTATGAGCCACTGACAATGGATTTTGAAGATTTAAGATTACGAACCTCAGGCACAGAAAGGATGCGTATTGATTCTTCAGGAAATGTACTTATAAATTGTACAGCTAATCAAGGTGTTGGTGGATTTACTTTTGAAAAAGGCGGATCAGGTATTGTTACTCATAATAATAATGATGGTGCAAGTGGCGGTTATGAATTTAGTATATTTAGAAGAAGTAGCACGCAAATTGGATCAATAGCTCAAAATGGAACTACAGGAATACAGCTAAACACATCTTCAGATGCTAGACTGAAAGACGTTACAGGAAGTGCAAGAGGATTGGATGTAATCAATAATCTAAACCCTGTAGCTTATAACTGGAAAGCTGATAATAGAGCAGATGAAGGTCTAATTGCACAAGAGGTTGAAGAGTTTATGCCTAATGCAGTAAGTCAAACTAAAGATGGTTACTATATGATGGATTACAGTAAGCTTGTAACACCACTTATTAAAGCTGTACAAGAGCAACAAGAACAGATTAAATCACTAAAAAGTGAGATTGAAAATTTGAAGGAAAAATAATATGGCAATATCTTATACCTGGGATGTAAGCACATGTGATGTGTATCCAGCAAAAAGCGGCAAATCTAATGTGGTGCATAATGTTCACTGGAGACTAACGGGTTCAGATGATAGTAATAATGATGCAGATGGCAATCCACAAGCTGCAACTATCTATGGATCACAAGCTTTAGATACGAGTGATTTATCAAGTTTTATTAATTGGTCAAGTCTCAAAGCTAGCGATGTACAAGGTTGGGTAGAAGCTGCTTTAGGTAGTGATGAGGTTACTGCTATGAAAGCTAGCATTGATGCAAGCATAGCTGAAAAGGTATCACCAACATCAGTAACGAAAGTTTTAGGTTAAAATAATTAAAGGGGATTAGGATGAAAAATACTTTAAAAATAGATACTTTAGTGCAAGAAGACGGCACTGAAATTAAAATAGAAGATTTAGCTCCAGAGCAAAAATATCTTCATTCACAAATATTAGATTTATCTAATAAACAAAGGAGAGCACAGTTTGAACTTGATCAAGTTAACGCAAGTTTATCTGTTTTCCAAAAAGCTTTTGTTGATTCTTTAGAACAAGAAGAAACAGAAGAAAACATAGAAAAGGAGAATGACTAATGAAAAATATATCATTAATATTAATACCTTTATTTATAACTTCTTGTGCCAGTCTTGGTGCAGTTATAGATGGTGGTCAAGATTTAGTAACCAGTGTTATTGATTCATCTGTTGAAACAGCAGGTAATATAACTACTGCGGTACTAGATGATGTTAGTTCTGTTGTTGATACAGTTGGAGATTCCGTATCCGATGTAGTTGATACAGTTGTTGAAGAAGTAGACGAACAAACTAACGAATTACAAAACGAAGAAGAACAGGAGGAATAATGGTCTGGTTAAATGTATTAGTATGGATTACTGCTATTATAGCTATTGCTTCAGTAATAGCCGCTATCACACCAACACCTAAAGACGATGTCTGGTTTGGTAAACTATATAAAGTTATAGATTGGTGTGCTTTAAATGTAGGTAAAGCTAAAGATAAGTAATGCCAACAGTCAAAGACGCTTTAGCAGAGTTAAATGCACATGAAAGAGAATGTGCTATTCGCTATGAATATATAGAAAAAAGATTAGATGAAGGCTCTGCTAAATTTAAACGATTAGAAATGTTACTTTGGGGGGTTTATCCGTTTATACTAGGCTCTATAGTGTTTGCTAGTTTTATATAGGAGATAAAGTGCCTTTACAAAAATTTTTATTCAAACCAGGAATAAATAAAGAAAATACAACCTATTCTAACGAAGGTGGCTGGTTTGATGCAAATTTAGTACGTTTCCGTAAAGGATTACCTGAAAAAATTGGTGGTTGGGAAAAATATTCTAGCAGTACCTTTATTTCTAAAGGTAGAGGAATCCACGCATGGGTTGCATTAGATAGCACTAAATATATTGGTTTAGGTGCTACACAAAAATATTACGTATTACAAGGAACATCGTATTACGATATAACACCTATAAGAAAAACAACTACTAACGGTGTTACTTTCGCTGCTACTGAAGATAGTTCAGAAATTACAGCTACCGATAATAGTCACGGTGCAGTAAAAAATGATTTTGTAACTTTTAGCGACGCTGTTAGTTTAGGTGGTAATATTACAGCTGCAGTTTTGAATCAGGAATATCAAATAACTTCTAAAACAGCAAATACATACACATTTAATGCAAAAGACACTTCGGGCAATGCAGTTACTGCTAATGCTAGCGACACGGGTAATGGAGGTTCTGGTGTTGATGGTGCTTACCAAATTAACGTTGGTTTAGATGTATACGTACCCGCTTCTGGTTGGGGTGCAGGAAGTTGGGGCGTTGGAACTTTTGGAAGTATAACTGCATTAGCTGATTCTGACCAACTTAGAACATGGGGACATGATAATTTTGGTGAGGATTTAATAATAAATGTGCGTAACGGTGGTGTTTACTATTGGGATACAAGCGGTGGTTTAACAAATAGAGCAGTAGCTTTATCTGATCTCGCAGGTGCAAATTTAGCTCCTACAAAATCTATACAGGTGTTGGTTAGTGATGTAGATAGGCACGTAATTTGTTTAGGTGCAGACCCTATAGAAAATTCTAGTAGAACAGGTGTTATTGATCCTATGTTAATAGCATTTAGTGATCAAGAAAGTGTTACCGAATGGGAACCATTATCAACTAATACAGCAGGTTCTTTAAGGTTGTCAGCAGGCTCATCTATTATAGGTGGTATACGGGCAAGACAAGAAACTCTTGTGTGGACAGATACAGCATTATATTCTTTAAGTTTTATAGGACAGCCCTTCACGTTTGGCTTAAATTTAGTAAATGAAGGTGTTGGTTTAGCAGGACCAAACGCTATGGTAAATACCCCTAAGGGTGTTTTTTGGATGGATAAAAAAGGTTTTTACAATTATTCTGGATCAGTACAAACATTACCGTGTAGTGTAGAAGCTCATGTTTTTGACAATATAGACGAAACTCAAACATTCCAAATAGCTGCTTTTTCAAATAAAGCTTTTAACGAAGTTGGTTGGTTTTATTGTTCACAAGATCAAACGAGTCCAAATAAATATGTTGTTTATAATTATCTAGAAAATGTATGGTCTATAGGGGAACTTTCAAGAACAGCTTGGTTAGATGAAGGTATATTAGATAAACCTATAGCTACATATACAACTTCAAGCACAGGTGTGTTGTACAATCACGAAGTTGGCTATGACGACGATGGAACAGCTATGCAAAACGTATTTATTGAATCAAGTGATTTCGATATAGACCCAGCAGGAGAAAATTTTACAGCAATAAGTAGACTAATCCCTGACGTTAAATTTATAGGTGATGGTTCGACTGGAACAGCAGGACAACAATTAGATTTCGTTTTAAAGAAAAGAGATTTTCCAGGACAAGATTTAAGTACAGTAACTACCGCTAATTGTTTTTCAAATACAACTAAAATAGATACACGTTTAAGAGCAAGACAGATTGTTTTAAGAGTTCAATCTAACGACGATAATTCAGCTGTAACAGGTATGGCTTTTAGGTTAGGGGCTACACGTTTAGATATAAAGCCTGATGGTAAAAGATAATGACAAAAATTTTAGAGACTAAACTTCCCACCGCAGTAGGACCTCTTGATCCTGAAATATTTAATAGATTAGTAAGAATATTAGAGCTATCTTTAGGCAGTAAAGATATAGACGCAACGCAAACTGTAAATGAAAACCAAAGAAATTTAAATTTATTTAATAAAGGAGATATAATTTATAATTTAAGTACGGATCAATTACAATTATGGACTGGAACACGATGGATAGACTTATACGTTGGGGAAGAAAAAGGAGTACAAGGCAACATAGCTTTGGGGAAAGTAAGCATAAAAACCAATGGAGCAACAACGGTGCCAATATTATGAACATTGATAAATTAAGAGAAGAACTTACTTTTGATGAGGGGTGTGTTGATAAAATATACTTAGATCATTTAGGCTACCCAACTTTTGGTATAGGTCATCTTATTCTAGAAACAGACCCAGAACACGGAAAAGAAGTAGGTACGCCTGTTTCTAACGACAGAATTAAAGAATGTTTTGAAAACGATATTAATACAGTAACAAAAGAATTAGATAGAAATTTATCATGGTGGATACACCTACCAGAAGATATAAAAAGAGTTTTAGCAAACATGGGTTTTAATTTAGGTATAACTAGGTTATTAAAATTTAAAAAGTTTTTAACCGCATTAGAAGAACATAATTGGGAAACTGCTGCAGTTGAAATGATGGATAGCCGTTGGGCTACACAAGTAGGACCGAGAGCGACTAGACTTAGAGATAGAGTTCTCTTAGGAGGGCAAGGTTAAACATAAATTATTAGCATGGCTAGATAGATTTTTAGAAAAATCTTGGCAAAACTATGCTGATAAATTACATAATAAAGGAGAATAATATGCCAAAAGTAGGTAATAAAAAATTTTCATATACTAAAAAAGGAAAAGCAGCAGCTAAAGCCTATAAAAAGAAAATGAAGAAAAAAAGGAAATAAGTATGGCTAAAGGAGTAAAACATTATTTTAGAGATGGTACTGAATTTAAAGGTAATACACACAAAATGCCTAATGGTCAATTACACTCTAATAAGACACATACTAAAACAAGTAAAAGATTATATCATTTTAAAGATTTAAGTATGGCAGCAAAGAAAAAAGTTAAAGGCAAAAAATAATGGCTAGAGCAAAAAGTAAATATCACACCACTAAAGACGGCAGACGAGCTAAAAAAGGTCTTTATTACAATATTAATAAAAAGAAAAAAGCAGGAAAGAAAATGCGAAAAAAAGGAGCAAAAGGTGCACCTACAGCCGCAGCTTTCAAACGTTCTGCAAAAACAGCTTATAAAAAGAATAAGAAAAAGTAATGGCTAAAAAACGCAAAGAAAAGTCTATAAGACGCACCACCAAAGGTAAAGGAGCGAATTACCGACCTACGAAAAGTGGAGCAGGTATGACTAAGAAAGGCGTAAAAGCTTACAGGAGAAAAAATCCTGGAAGTAAATTAAAAACAGCAGTTACAGGTAAAGTTAAAAAAGGAAGTAAAGCAGCAAAAAGAAGAAAGTCTTACTGTGCTAGAAGTGCAGGACAGATGAAAAAGTTTCCAAAAGCAGCTAAAAACCCTAATTCAAGATTACGTCAAGCACGTAAAAGGTGGAAATGTTAAATGAGTAAAAAAGCACCAGAATCATTTGTATATAATGCTACTTTAGATAGAGTAATAGATGGAGACACGTTTGATTGTGTTTTAGATTTAGGTTTTGATGTAAAACTTCATAAACAACGTGTTAGACTTGCAGGTATTGATACACCAGAATCTAGGACACGAGATAAAGCAGAAAAAGTTTTAGGACTGGCTGCTAAAGAAAGATTGAAAGAACTATGTGTAGGAACTTTTCAGGTTAAATCTTTGGGTAAAGGTAAGTATGGTAGAATATTAGGAATACCCTATACAGAAGATGGTAAAGATATTTGTCAAATACTTATTAAAGAAGGTCATGCGGTTGAATATGACGGCGGTAAGAAAACTAAAGTCTGGGGCGATTATTAGTGGAAAGTGTTGTAACCCTTATTCAGGAAGTTGGTTTTCCAATAGCTGCTGCTATAGGTTTAGGTTGGTTTATTTATAAACTTGTAATTCGTATAGTAGATGGTATGGAAACAAAATTAGATATCGTAGATGAAAAAGTAGCACAACAAATTAGTGCGATAGAAGAAAGGTTAGGAACTAAATTAGATTCACAACATGGTATTTTAGTAGCTCTTATAGATAGAGTACGTAGTTTAGATAATGAAATTATTAGACAAGATACTTTAATAAAAACAATATTAGGTGTACCAAACTTAATAGATAGTAATAAAATTGCAAAGGCGGATAGAGATGACCAAAGAAAAGATTAAAGAAGAAGCAGAAAAACAGTTGTTATTAAGAATAATAGCGTTAATAGGTGTAGTTTTATTTTTAGGTGTTTTTATAACTAACGTAAAAGCAGATACTATCACTTTTAAATTTAAAAATCCTAGCTTCAGTGGTGTTAATACGTCATCACATTATTTAACTATTGAAAACCAAGAGTTTAATAGAAAAATGACTATTAAAGCAGAAATTAAAGCTTTACAAGATGAAATAGAAAGAGATAAAGAAAACACAACACTTGCTAGATTTATTAGAAATCTTGAGAGCCGTATCTATGCACAATTATCAAGACAGTTAGTAGAAAATTTATTTGGTGAAACTCCAAGTGATAGTGGTACATTAGAATTAGAAGGTAATACTATTGAATACAGTATTGTAGATGGAATTATAACGTTAACTATAACAGACCCAGATGGAAATATTACGACTATACAGTTGCCTATTGGTGATTTCTCTTTCTAGCTGTAGCGTAGCACCCCTACTTAAGCAGTATGAACAAAAAGGCGACTGTCTTAAATACAGAACGGTTTACCAAGGCACAGTTTACAAAAAGTGTGTGGAAAGAGAACCTTATTTAGAAAATTTACCGAAAGTTTTAGAAATACAATCTATTGAATTACTTAAAGTAGATGTACCAAAAAACCCTATAGTTGTTGCTGTTTATCCAACAGCTTTTACTGATCAAACAGGTCAACGTAAAAGTAATAGTGAGTTTGCTTTATTCAGTAGTGCTATAACGCAAGCACCAAATCATCTTCTTATTCGTGCATTAAAACATACAGCTGATGGAAACTTTTTTAGAGTAGCGGAAAGAGTTGGTTTAGATAACCTAACTAAAGAAAGACAATTAATACGTTCTGCTAGACAAGATGAAGATGATGCAAAACCTTTAATGCCTTTATTATTCGCAGGAGTTCTTATGGAAGGAGCCGTAGTTGGTTATGACACTAATATTAAAAGCGGTGGTATTGGAGCTAGATATCTAGGTTTAGGAGCAAGTAAACAATACAGGATAGATAGCGTAACTTTATCTTTGCGTATGGTTAGCGTAGCTACAGGAGAAGTATTAATAGATGTTTTAGTTAGTAAACAAATATATAGTTACGGAAAATCACAAGACGTTTTTAAATTTATAGAAGCAGGAACAGAATTAGTAGAATTAGAGGGTGGTGATGTAGAAAATGATTCAGTAACAATAGCTTTACAAAGAGCGATTGAAGATGCTGTTTTGGAAATAATAAAAATAGGGTATGATAGGAAATATTGGGAGAAAAAATATGAATAGATTAATTAGTTTTATTTTAGTATTACCTTTATTGATTGTAGCCGATAATGAAATATATGTCGATCAATCAGGAGCAACTGCTAATATAGACTTAGAACAACTTGGTTCATCTAATATTATTGGTGGTCTGAATTCTGTAGCTGGAACTTTAACAGCTTTAGATTTAGATGGTGATTCTTTAACTTTAGATATAAACCAAATAGGTGATAGCAACAAATTTCTAGGTGATATTTTAGCAGATAGTTTGACAGGCTTTTTTGAGTTTGATGGTGATAGCAATACTTTTACTATACAAGTTGATCCTACAAATACCTACGGTGCAGATAACTCTGATTTAAATGTAGATGTAACAGGTAGTTCAAATACATTTACTTTAGATTTAGCTACTACAGCGTTAGCAAGTACTTTAGACCTAGATTGGATTATTCAAGGCGATAGCAACACTTTCGATTTTGATGTTAATTACGATACAGGTACAAGTTACGTTGACGTAGATGGAGATAGCAACACAGTAAATTTTGAAGGAAGTGGTTATGCGGGAGGTTATTTCTATCTTGACCAAACAGGTAATAGCAGAACATTCGATATTACGCAATCTTCAACTTTGGCACTTGATTGGCTTAAAATCACATCTACTGGTTCTAATGGTACTGTCTGTGTGGTTCAAGACGACGGCGGTACAAGCGTCAGTTGTTGATATAGGCGATATTGCTGAATTATCGGGTAACGCTCAAATAGTTCGTGATCAGCCGTATACTGCAGCGTTAGATTTTGCAATACAAAGTAATGATCAAGCCATAACGAATAATGGTCGTTTAGGTATTAAATTCCTTGATGATTCTGTTGTAAGGCTTACAGAACATTCACAACTTGTAATAGACGAATATATATACGACCCTGATCCTAGTAAATCTAAAATGTCCCTTAATTTTGCTTTAGGTACAGCTAGGTTTATAACAGGTAATTTAAGCCGTATAGATAAACAAAACATAAAACTCAGTACTCCTACTGCAAACATTGCGATTCGTGGCACTGATTTTACTGCGACAGTAGATGAACTAGGTCGTTCTTTGATAATCTTGTTACCTGATGCATTCGGTCTTTCTAGTGGAGAAATAGAAGTAGTAACGGCTATGGGCTCCGTTTTACTTAATAGACCTTATCAAGCTACAACAGTAAGTGTTTTTGAAGCAGCACCAACAAAACCAGTAATTTTAGATTTATCTTTAGATATTATAGATAATATGTTAATAGTTACACCGCCTAGAGAAGAAACTTTACAAGAAGAAGAAACAAGCACAACACAAAACGATAGTGTTTTAGATTTTAATGATTTAGATATTGATTATCTAGCTGAAGATTTTCTAGAAGAAAGTAATTTAGAATTTACAGAACTAGATATAAACTATTTAGACGTAAATTTTTTAGAGGATTTACTTGATGTTATAGACGCTTTACAAGTAGAGGAAGAAGAAGAACAACTAGGTTTAGCAACTAGTGTAAATCTTACAGGTACTAATTTTGGACAAGATACTCAAACACAAATAACAACAATAATTGCAGGTCAAGTAATTAGTTTACAAAGAAAAGTAAACCAAAATTTACAGCTTGATTTAAATTCTGGTAATGCTTATACGCTTATTTTGATACAAGACGGAGTATCTAATATAATTAAGATAAACGGCGGTAGCGACTCTGTTATAACTATTACACAAGGTAGCGGATGAAAAAAATATATTTAGTACTTACTGTTTTATTAACACTTCCTCTAATATTCCAAACCACACCGTTAGAAATACTTAAATTAAAAACTTATGATGCGTTTATACAAACACCAGAGCCTAGTGGTAATTTTGTAATTCTAAATATTACCGAAGAAGATGTAGAGCGTGAAGGTGGTTATCCTTTTCCTCGTAAGCGTTTAGCTGATATAAACATGGAGCTTTTAGCTAAAGGTGCAATAGGTGTAGGTTGGGCTATATCTTTTCCACAAGCCGATAGATTTGGTGGCGATAATGATCTAGCTAGGTCGTTAGGTTATGCTCCTTCTGTTATTGCGATGTTCGAAGACGGTAAAGGTATTTATCCTGCTTCTCCTGGAACAGTTGTTCTAGGTAATAGTGTAGGTGGTATTATTAGTTCAGGAGTTAAGGCTAACCATTCATCTTACGATGAAGTTCTGCAGGGTTTAGCCATAGCTCCTACTGATGTTGATCAGCTAGTAAGAAGAATGCCTTTATTAGTTAAAACACCTAACAACGAATGGATACCTAGTTTTGGTACACAAATATATAAATCATTGTTTGGTATAAAAACTTATATTATAAAAACTAACGAAAACGGTATAGAAGAAATATCCATACAAGGTATACCACCAATTAAAACAGATAGTTTAGGTCGTAAATGGATTAGTTGGGTAAATACACCACAAACAGATTTACAAGAAATGAATGTTAACGGTAAATTTGTTATTGTTGGTGTTACAGCTAATGGTGTAATGCCGCAAATCGCTACGCCTGTTGGACTTGTTGAGCCTCATAAAATACAAACAGCACTTGCAGAAAGTATTCTTATACAAAATAGCCCGTATATACCTGATTACGCTTTAGTTGTAGAGCTTAGTATAGTTTTAGTTTTAATAAGCCTTATATGGGTCGCTATAGTACGCTTAGGTATTTATTGGGGCTTAGGTATTACTTTAGCTTTACTAACGGCTACGGGTGTTTACGGCGTTTATACGATAGGTCAAGGTTTTTTAATAGACGTTACATGGGCTTTAGTAAGTGGTTTTATAACTGCAAGCGTAGCGTTTTATCTACGATTTAGAGAACAATATAAGTTACGGCTACAAATTAAAAAACAATTTGAACATTATCTAGACCCTAGACAGGTAAAACGTTTACAACAAGACCCAGACTTACTGAAATTAGGTGGTGAAAAAAGACGTTGTACTTTTCTATTTACCGATGTTCGAGGCTTTACTGCACTATCAGAAACGTTAGAGCCTGAAGAAGTGACAAAAATAATGAATAAAGCACTTACTATACAGTCTGATGCAGTGAAAAAATATGGAGGTATGGTTGATAAATATATAGGTGATGCAATGATGGCTATATTCAATGCACCACTTGATTTACAACATCATGAGAATATAGCTGTAGATTGTGCGAAAGAGATACAAGAAAACATAATAGCAGCAGATATCGGCGTAGCTATAGGTGTTGGTGTTAATACTGGAGAAGCTGTTATAGGTAATATGGGTAGTGATACTAGGTTTGATTATTCGGCTATCGGCGACGCTGTAAATACGGCAGCAAGGTTAGAATCAGCTACAAAAGAAGCAGGTGTAGATATACTTATAGGCGAAGAAACAGAAAAATATTGTGGATATACGCTTCAATCATTAAAACCTATTAAAGTAAAAGGTAAAGAAAAACCTTTAAAAATCTATACAGTTTGATATATAATCAGTATATCAGCCATTTTGTGCTGCAGCTTACGAGGTGAGCTTTAACTCGCAATGACGTGAAAACACGCTGAGGAATAGTACAATATGGCTTTATCTTTAAGAAATAATACAAAACTTACATACCAAGATGCATGTGAGTTTTTAGCTTATAGGGAAAATAAAAAACAATTTCAAAATAAAATCAAAGAGTTTGAAGTAGCTATTGCACAGCATTGCGTAGAAAACAATAAACAAGACTTAAATAAACAAATTAGAGGCGAAACAGAAGGAGCAGTAACGCACGATTTCGCAGACGGTCAATATATACGTAAAATTGTTATGCCAGCAGGATTATTAGTTACTACTAAAATCCACGCAAAAAATCATCCTTATTTTATTTTATCAGGAAAAGTATCTATTTATAGTGACAAAGGCGTAGACCATATAGAAGCACCACATCACGGTATTACAGAAGCAGGAACAAAAAGAGTATTGTATGTACACGAAGAATGTACTTTTATAACAGTACATAAAACAGATTGTCTTACAGTAGACGATGTTGTTAATGAAGTTGTAGTAGACGATTTTGCAAAGTTAGATTTACTAGGTTTTGATAGTACACAAATAGATAATTTTATGGAGAAACTCTAATGTCATTTGCTAGTATAGCAACAGCAATAGCGATAGGCGTAGGAACAAATCTTATTACTAAAAAGATTGTGGGTGATCCTAAAATGCCTAAACAAATAGGTACGGGTACAGCACCATCACTTACTCCTGGACCTGAAACAGAAATACAAGAAATAACAGGAAGCAATGTACAAGATTTTGATGAGTTTACAAGTACAGACTTTACTACACCTTCGCAAGCAGATCAAGATATGATTTTGGCTGAATTAGAAAAAGCAGGTGTTAGTTTAGAAGATTTGCAAGAATTTGGTATTCCAGGAATGTATGTAGGTGGTTTAGTTAGAAAAATGTCAAATGGTGGAAGTTTTGCTGGTTTAGCATCTTTAATAGACGACATACCCATACTTAGTCTGGTTGATGACTATATGCCTGATTTAAGTATGAATCTTGATCCTGCAGACATAGATGTACCTGTGCCTGAAATATCTCGTTACGAAGAATTTTTAGCAAAATTTGCAGAGTTAGACCCAATGGTTCAAGAAGCTGTGACAAAAGGTTTAGGGAGTATAGGTTCAACTACACTTATGAAACTGTTTGATGACGATGATGATCCTAGTGTGAGTAGAGTTAGCACTAGAACTTTACCGCCTGCAGGTAATGCTAATAGAAGAAGATTACAATTTAAACCTATAGGTATGGAAGGCGGTGGTGTTTTAGATAGAAAAATGTTTAAACCTATGTTAGGTGGTGGAGAACTTGACGGTCCAGGTGGTCCAAAAGATGATTTAATTCCTGTAATGGCTAGTGATGGTGAGTTTATGTTATCTAAAGCTACGGTAGATTTAGTAGGTAACGGCAACCATAATAAAGGCATAGCTGCACTAGAAAAGTTAAATAATAGAGGCAATAGAGTATATGGCTAAGAGAGAAGAACAAGAATATTCCAGTCAAGCCCCCGCAGGGTATATAGGAAGTTTATTATCGGGAACAATATTTCCTTATGCACAATCTTATTTTAAAGACCAGTTTGCTAATTTAGGTAGAGAAGATAGTAGTCCGTTTACGTATACAGGCGATAGAGTAGCTGATTTTGACCCCAGAGAATTAGCTGCTATGCAAATGTCTGATGCTGCTATCGGTAGTTATAGACCTTATTTAGATAGATCAGCTGAACTTTTTGATAGAGCTGATTTACAAACACGTGCAAGTACAGGTGAGTTCGACCCTAGTAGAATCAAAAGGTTTTATGATCCATTTGAAGAAGACGTTGTAAAACAAACGTTAACAGATATAGATAGAAACTATGCTACACAAGATAAAGGTTTACGTGATAGAGCCGTAAGTCAAGGAGCTTTTGGTGGTTCTAGAGGTAGAATCGCACAAGAAGAATTAGCTAGAGAAACAGGTAGAGGTGCAGCAGAAGCCGTAGGTAAAATTAGAAGTGGTGGTTTCGGTCAAGCTTCGCAACTTGCATCGAATGCTTATGAACAAGCACAGCGTAGAGGATTACAAGGTGCAGGACAAATGGCAGGTATAGGGTCTAATTTTCAAGGATTAGGTCAATTATTCCCACAGCTACAATCACAAGATATACAAAGAACTATGGGTTTTGGTGGGTTAGGTAGAGGTCGACAACAATCTTTAATGGATTTAGCGTATCAAAACTTTACAGGTCAATACAACTTACCTATGCAATTAGTACAAAACTTAGGTTCACTAACCGCTTCGCTTGGTCCTTTAGCAGGTGGTTACGGTTATGCTGGTGGTGATCCTACAACACAGTCAAGTTACCAACCAACAGCTGTTATGGGTGGACTTCCTAATCAAAACTTTTTACCTTTCCAACAAGGAACTAACACAGATACATCGGGTATGGAGGGTGGTGGACCGTCATACGGTTTATTTCCACAACCACCAGGAGTACCTGCACCTGGAGGAGGATTACCAAGCTTAGGTGGTGGTATGATGTTTGCAGGTGGTAGTCCTGGATTTAATTTTAGAGGACCATCGTTTGGAGCAGGACCATCGTTTGGAACAGGTATTACAGGACCCAAACCACGTGGTGTAAATGATTTAGGTAGAATGACGCCTTACGGACCAGTTTATTAAAAATATTTATGAAATTTACGCCTTTTCCAACATTTACTAATAAACAAGGAATTACAGGTATACAACCTATACAACTTCCACAGGCAAGACCATCGTTTCCAACGGCTAGAGGTCCTGTACGTAGAACACCAGAACCAGAACTTGAAGAAAAAATAGGCGGTATATTGCCTTTAATACCACGTTTGTTACAACAATTTGTACAACAAAAAAGACAACCTGAACAAACACTATCTGCACCCGAGTTTTACGAAAGTATAAACGCTGACCCTACAGCTCCTAGTTTAGAAGATCAAGCCCAATACGCAGCTTATACAGCTTATGGTCCACAACGTGATGTAGGTGGTTTTAGAGGTATGGATATTGTAGATTTAGTAGCTGCTTCACAAATGGGTAGAGGTGCTAAAGATTATGTTTCGTCTGCATTAAAATTAAGACAAGCAGAAGACGTAAGAGATACAAATATAAATACGCAAAGAGGGCAACTTATAAAAGAATACTTAGAACCTGATACTTACGACTATGTAAATTTAATAGATACAGAAGCTGCTGCACTAGGTATGAATGCAACTGTATCGGGTAGAAAAAATAAAAAAACAGGTAGTTTACAAGTACAATTACCTGAACAAGACGCTAGCGGTAAATATTTATATAGAAATGCAGGTCCGAACTATTTAGTACAAACATCAACTACTGCAGACATAACACCGCCTGAAGACCCAACAGTCAAAGAATTTAAAAACGAATTTAAGTTAATCGACGAAAAAGAGAATGCTCTTGTTGGTTTTAACAATGTTCTTAAAAGCACTATACAAACACTAGATAGTGTAGGTGAGGGTGATTTAACACCTAATACATTAACTTCAACTTTAGTAGGCATAGGCGATAGGGCTAGAATTGAATTTAATAATGTTTCTCAACTAATCGGTCGAGAAGGTAGATTATTTGGTAATGTTGACGATTTTGCTATTGGTAAATCAGGAGCAGTAGGTAGAGAAGGCACAGGTATAGTAGCAGAAAAACTATATAAGGCTACGCAAGTTTTATTACAAGACCCAACTAATAAAGAAGCAATAAAACTACAAGAAGAAGCATTAAAAGAATTAGATGGAATATCACAAGTTTCTTATGGATATACGTTACGTGATAAAATGGATAAAACTGTTTATAACGATGTTAGATTGAGGTCGCAATTTTTACAACTAGGTTATACTGCTGCTGCTATTAACGGACAAACAGGTAGAACACTTTCTGATAAAGACTTAGCTTATCACTTAGAAATAGTAGGTTTAGGTCAAACAACTAACCCTAGAGTTCTAAAGAAAAATCTGATTTCTTATATGAGACAAAGTTTAGATGGTGTTGATGCTGAGATTAATCTTAAGTTACAACAACTTTATCCAAGATATAAAGACGAAATACTGAAAAATCCAATACTACAAAGTTATATAAACCCATATTACATAGTTCCTAAAGACGGTAAAAGATATATTTATCCTGAAAATATAGGAACACTTGATTATAGAAACTTTGCTACAAGACGTCCAGGATTTGGTTTCGAATTGTATTACGATGATATCGACTACAATAATTCAACTTCATCAGGTGGTAGCTCAGATTTAGATGATCTTAACAGTTCTTTAGACAATATTCTTAAAGTAGACGAATGAGCCAACAAGCAACACAACAAGTTATAGATGCAGTTTATAGTTCACCTTTAAATAATAATCCTAATTTAACTTATGGCAGTGTATTGTCACCAATGGAAGTTAAAATACTAGCTATAGCTAGAGATGAAAATACAAGAAATAGAGAAATACAAGCAGGTAATCTTGATGCAGAAACTTATAATAGAATATTACAAGCTGTTCCCGTAATAGAAGAAAAACTAAAAGCATACAATATAGCTCCTATTTCGTATACTTTAGAAGAACGTGAACCTGAAACATTTGCAGCAATGCAAAAAGATCAAGAAGCAAGTCAACAACGACGAATAGAAGCAGGGGTACGTGGTAATTATCCGCAAGGCTATACACCTTTTGAAATTAAACCACCCATAGGTTTTGAAAAAAGGCAAAGAATAGCAAGTTATGGTATAGACCCTGATAACCCATATGAATTCGAAGATAGAACAAAAGAAAGAGAATTTTATAATTTATTAGCTTTTGGACCTAGAAAGTTATCAAAAGAAAATGTTCAACATGTTTTAGATAAATCAGGTATAAAAGGTGATCTATTATACGTAGACCCGTCAAAGCCTGATTTAGGTTTTAGATTTAAACCAGAAGGTAGCGATCAATATCAAATATTACGAAACCCTAAATTAACAAGAGATGATATAAGAAAATTTGTATTACAAGAATCTCCTGCAATAATAGGAGATATCGGAGGAATTGCTGCTGCTGCTGCATTCACCAGAGGTGCGAGTTTAGGCTCTACAAGTATACCTAATGCTTTTATGAATATTGCAAAAGCAACAGCAGGTTCTACTGCAGGTGCTGTAGGTGGTGATGTAGCTAGGTTAGTTTATGGTCAACAACAAGGTTATAACGACCTTACTCCAGAAGAAATAGTAGACGAAGCAGCATTAATGGGTCTTTATGCAGGAGTAGGAACAACTGCTGTAAACACCGCTATGAAAGTTGTACCTGCTTTTTATAGAGCATTATCAGGCGAATTAATTCCTGCAGATGTATTAGCTAAAATACAAGCAGTTATAGATAGACAAGGTGCTATTTTACAACGTAAGGGTACAGAACAAACTATTTACGGCGTAGACGTTGCAACCGTAGACGAAATAAATGATCAAATACGTTATTTTGTAAAAGAAGCAGGTGAAGAATATAAAGGTTATAACCCTTCCCTAGCAGGAGCTAATCCATTAGATCAAGACGCAGCAGATTTAGAATTTATATGGCTTAAATTAGCAAAAGACCCAAAACTAACGGGTTTATATGGTGAAATGAAAAGCGGTAATCAAAGTGTTATAAATTTATTAATGAGAGAATTAGGAAAAGAATTCGAAGGTAAAGCATTAAAAGATATACCTGTAGGCACCGATGTTGACGAAGCAGTTCGTGCTAGTGCTGAAGAACAAATAGATCGATATGTTACAGAAGGGTCAGCAGCTATTAACCGTATTCTTAAAGAAGCTGATGAAGGTATACCTACATCAAATACAACTTTATTCGATAAAACTGTTAAAGGTGATGCAGATATTTTACCGAAAACGACCTCTAACTTAGCAGCCGTTAGGGATAATTATTTAAAAGATTACCAAGACAATTTTAATAAAATACTTAATGACCCACGTTATGCAGAATTTTCTACAGGTGCAGGTTTTACTAAAAATATTGCTAAAGAATTTAAAATGTTGCGTAACACAACAACAAAACAATTTAAAAGACAAGATGTTGTTAAAGAAATAGAACAAACATTAGGATTAGGTAATAAAGAAAAAACATTATTATATAGATTAGCAGGTCAATCCCCCGATGGTAGTGCTGTGTTTAAAAGTCCAGATTTTACGTTAAGAGAGTTATTCGAGTTACAAATTGTTTTAAATGAATTAAGGGTAAATTCTAAAATTGCAGGATCAAGAGTTTTTGCTCGTGAAGGTATAAAAAATATAAATAAACAAATAGATAAAAGTTTTAATGATGAAGTAGCTAAACGTTTAGGTATAACTGTAAGAACTAACTATGGTAAAAAAGATTTAGCTAAAATAGAAGAATATAAAAGAGTAAACAATTTCGGTAATGATTTAACATTAGCTTATAGAGAAATGGACCAAGCGTATACCGACGTTAATAATCAAGTTTTAAAACAATTAATAGCTAATGAAAGACCAGAAGAATTAATTCCTGCTTTATTAAACACTAATCAAGCTGGTGCTAGAATTAATACACCTGTTACTGATTTTATTAAAGTTTTAGAAAGTGGTGGTAATGATGGCGTTTTTTATGTACAAAAAGAAATGTTAAATTATATACGAAACACAGTAATAAAACCTGATAATACTCCCTTACAAAATAATAAAGCCGTAAAAGATTTTATAAATAAAAACAAAGGTACGCTAGATGCAATATTTAGAGATGATTTTGGAACGATATTAAACAAAAATCAGCTAGATAAAGTTGGTAGAAAAATAGAAATACAAGACCGTCAAATAAATGTTTTAAAAAATACTTTTGGAGTAGATGTAGATTCTGTTAATCCTGTTTACGATATAGTAAATAATATTATTAGAGCAGGCTCTGATGTTAGAAGTAGCGGACAACTACAAAATGATATAGATTTTTTAATGACTACTATAGGTGATAATCCTATTTTAGAAGAACAAGTTGCAGCACTAACAAGAAATATTTTATTAAGAGATTTTTTAGGCTTACGTAAAGGAGCAGGAGGTCAGTTTGAAATAAACCCACAAGCTCTAAACAGTATTTTAAATGAAGGTTTCGGACCAGATGAACTAGCAGGTAGATTAACTTTTGAAGAATCTTTTGGTAAATTATTAGGAAAAGATTCTGCAGATAATATAAAAGCTTTTAAATTATTAAATGATTTAGTACAAAGAGAAGTTGGGCTTGACCCCTCTGAAGGGTTAAGTTTAGCAATGATGAATGTAGATCAAACTAAAGCAATGCCTGGATTTAAAATATTACAAAGAATGTTAATACCACCGCTTACGCAAACAGGTAGAAGGGTTACTGCCCTTGATTTTCTTATGAACACTCGTTCTGAAGATTTTATTAGACAAATGATAGCTGACCCAAAACTTGCTAGACAAGTAGTTAGAGCAGCAGAAGGTAGGGTTTCAATACAACAATTAGCTAATTTCCTAACTGCTTATAATATTACAACAGGTGATGTAAAGATTCCATTTAGTAACTTCTATATCGAAGATATGGGGAATGAGTTACAGTATTATGATACAGAACTTAAAAAATTAAAGATTGATCAAAAAGAAGAACTTACATTAGAAGATGAACAAGCCTTACTCGATGTAGTTACAGAGTATATAAACAATAGAAGAAAATGATGTTATTAAATAATAGAAACGGTATCCTTTCATTAGCAAACGCTAGGCGAGACGCTAATATATCTAGAAATAAAGCAAAAGATCAGTACGAAGCAGACGTAGCTGATTTTAAAGATAACCGTGTTAGAGAAATAGAAAACGATTTTATGTCTACTGGGGGTTTTTCTGATAACCCTATGTTTATGCAATCCCCTTTAGTTGAAGAACTCCCAAGTGACATGATAGTATCTCCTATGCCTAATGAATTTAGTGTGCCTTTTAATCCGATAGATGATCTAGGACCTATTGAGCCTACACCTTTTATACCTCCCGAAGAATTTATACCACCACCAGATGATCTAGGACCTATTGAGCCTACCCCTTTTATACCTCCTGAAGAATTTATGCCACCACCATACGCTCCTATAGAAAACCCTTATGTACCTATTTTTGACCCGCCTGTATCAGAAAAACCTGAGCCACCACCATCTATTGGTGGTCCTAGTCTTGATCCTGGAGCGGGTCCAGTAGATCCATTTGATCCAATATTTCAGCCACCTATAGAGCCTCCTGTTGGACCTACTCCAACACCACCTCCAGGATATAGACCACCACCTTATTACGGAGGACCTGTGCCACCACCTCCAGGAGTTGAGCCCCCAGTTTTTACACCACCTGAGCCGACACCACCTCCTGTTGAGCCGCCACCGACAACACCGCCGCCACCTCCACCACCTCCACCACCACCTCCAGGAGGCGGTCCTATTGTAGGCAAAGAAAAAAGACGTTATTACGAGCGACCAACATCTTTTGAAAGTGGTGTGCCTGCATTTAAACTTCCGTCAGGACTTTCTATCGACAGCTTTGGAAGAGCTCCAGGAAAATATGGAAGACCAGAACCAACTCCTATGCCTCCGAAACCACCAACTCCTGTATTTCCTCCAAGACCACCAAGACCAGAGCCACCGATTATGTGTTTTGTAAGAGGAACAAAAGTTGATATGGCTAATGGTACGCAAAAAGCTATTGAAAATATAAAAGTTGGTGATATAGTTTTAGCACAAGACAATGCTTCTGATGTAGTTTCTTATGTACATGATATACCAAAAGATAATAGAAACTTATGGACTATAAATGATAGAATAACAGCTACAGATGCACATGCATTTTTAACGGAAGAAGGTTGGAAATCTAATAATCCTAAATTATCAAATACTGTGTACAATGAGTACGGAATTGAAGTAAAAGATTTACAAGTAGGGGATAAATTAATTACTAAAGAAGGTGTAGAAGAAGTAACTAAATTAGAAAATTCAGAAGCTTTTGTAAAAGTATATAACTTTACTACTTCATCAACGCATACGTATTTGGTTGATGGTGTTGTATCACATAATAAACTACCACCAGACCCACCTTTTCGTCCAGGAGGTCCTATATTTTTTCAACAGCCTGAAAACCCAAGAGATGATATGAGTTATTTGTTTAGTGAGCCTTTAGAGAAAAAATTTGGTGGGCGTTTAAATAAAGGGATTATGCGGTTGCCGCAAAGTCAACAAGGGGATATAATGACAACAAGAATATTCCAAAATGCATTCAAGCCAAGGAGATAAACTATGATGCAACAAGGTATAATGAGTAAACTAGATCAACTTAGACAAGGTGGCGGAGCAGCACCTATGGCAGGTCCAGCACCTATGGCAGGTCCAGCACCTATGCCGCCAACAGCACCTTCTCCAGAACTAATGCAAGATCAAGCACCTGAAATGGTAGCAGAAAGACCTGAGCCTGTAGACGCAGGACAAGACGCACAAAACTTAGCTTCAGCTGTTATACAAAGATCACAAGGTGATCCTCAACTAGCTCTAAATATTATAGAAGGAGCAAAAGGCATAATAATACAAAGCATAGAGGGTAGTCAGCGTCCACAGATGATGGAAAGTGGCGGTCCATTAACACAAGCAGGAAGACGTGTAACAGAAGACGACGAGCCAAAAACACAAACGGGAAGACGTCTTAAACCAATACCAGAAGGTGGTGATGTACAAAGTGCATTAAACAGATTAAATTATTTAAGAGATAATTAATTAATCCAATCTTTCCATTTTTCGTCGCCTAATACTTCTTGGGCTAAATTAAGTTTACTTCTAAGTGCTTTTACAATTTTTTCATCAACTGTTCCTTTAGCAACTAAATCGATATATGTAACTTTATTACTTTGTCCTATACGATGAGCACGGTCTTCAGATTGTAAACGTTTTTCTAAATCGTAATTATTACTATAATAAATTACATTTTTAGCTTCTGTTAATGTAATACCGTAACCACCTGTTTGTACATTACTTATCAAATACTGTAGTTGTGAATTAGGGTCTTGAAACCTACGTATAATTTCTTGTCTTTCTTCATCAGGTGTTTCACCATAATAAGTAGCTACACTATCCGTTCCTGTAAATTCTTGTAAAGTTTTTAATATTCTTTTTATATCGTATTGATAGTTCGCCCATATAATAGTTTTACCTTGTGTTTCTTGTAAAATATTTATAAGTTCATCTAACCTATTGTTTTTAATTTCAACTTCTTCCCCTTGATCGTGTTTTACGAAACCACAAACAACTTGATGTAATCTAAGTATCTGTGTAAGTATTGAAGTTACACTTACTGTTTCATTCGATTCTAATTCAGCTATAGCATACTTTGCAATATCTTTATAAACTTTCTTTTGTTCAGGTGTTAGTTCTACTTCACGAGTTGTATAAATTTTATCAGGTAAATCTAAACATTCTTTCTTTAAAACTCTATAAGAAAAACTATCTAAAGATGAAGTTAATTCTTCTAAATTTTGATAACCTACTACTTGTCTAAAACTGTGCGTTCCTAGTTTTCTATTCATAACTTGTGCGTATCTATTTTGAAAAGAATAAAAGGAGCCGTATCCAAGCAAGTGTGTATTAAGAAAAGCACACTGACTATATAAATCAAGTGGTGAGCGTGTAACAGGGAAACCTGTAAGTATTCTACGATACTTTGTATTTACCGCTAGTTTAATTAAATTTTTAGTTCTTTGTGCTTTCGGGTTTTTTATTGTTGTAGATTCATCTACCGCCATCAAACATAAATTACCCATAATAAACTTATCAACATAAGCTACACCTTTTTTAGTGCTGAACGCTTCGACATTAATAATAAGTATTTTGAGTTCGTAACACGGGTCAAACAGTTCTACTAAATCTTTCTTTTGTTTTTTATTAGGTGCGGGATTCCAAATAGCCGTTTTATATTCTACGTGGTCAGGCATATGTGCTGGTATTTCTTTTTCTAACCAGTTCCTATAAACTCCTTTAGGGGCGATTATAATAGCAGAATTAATAACACCTTTATTATATAAAATAGCAATATTATCTATTAATACTTTAGATTTACCTGTGCCCATTTCCATAAAATAAGCGTATTCGTGTTTCTTCCACGATTTCTTTAACGCTTGTAATTGGTGTGCGTATGGTTTAGTTTTAAACTTATAATTTATTTCCATCTTAACTTTCTAATTTCTAAGTAATAATATAATCTATATCTAATAGAAAATATAGCCCAAAATAATAATCTTCTTATCCGATTAGTAGAGGGTAATCCACAGAATCTATTAAAATATTAACGATATTAGTAAATCTTAAAAAATTTTTTATATAAAATAAAATATTTTTAAAATAAATAATACTAATAGCTTTACTTTGGTATTAGTCGCCTATATATTAATAGCCTAGAAATAAGAAAGGAGAAAAAAATGACAGTATATGTTGTTCAAGAAGTTCCAGGACGAAACATCGCAGGTGCTAGACAGTATGGCGATTTTGAAGTTCTGTTACCTTCTAATACACAAATCATGTTAAGCTCTGGACCTTCTGTTCGTAGAATGAAAAAACTACTACAAGACTATAAAGAGGGCGATTACTTATTGTTGATAGGAGACCCTGCGGCTATTGGCGTAGCGTGTTCCTTAGCTGCATTTTTTAATCGAGGTAAATATAGTATATTAAAGTGGGATAAACAAGAAGGCTTGTATTATCCTGTAGAAATAGATATACATCAGAAAGGAGAACTAAATGAGTGAAAAACCTACTTTTGAAGAACTTGTTGGTAATACTAAACCAGATTCATGGGATAGTGAAGTTACCGACAATGAATTAGCTACAGTTTCTAGTTTAGCTCAAAAACAATTAGACCTTGCAAACGAAGTTTCAGGGTTAGAGGATATGTTAAAAGCTAAAAAAGAAGAGTTGCGTTTAACCCAAGAACAAGAGCTACCTGACGCTATGTCAGCAGCAGGACTTACACAGATAACTTTATCTACAGGAGAAAAGATATCTATTAATGAGTTCTATGCCGCTCATATTTCTAAGGCAAACCAACAACAAGCTTACCAATGGCTTTTAGATAACGGTCATGAAGGAATTATAAAGAATGAAGTTTCTTTAAAATTTGGTCGTGGTGAGAGTGCTATTGTTGATGAAACAGTATTAGCTCTTAAATCTAGAGGTCTATCGCCAGAGGTAAAACAGAGTATTCATCCGTCTACGTTAAAAGCTTTTGTAAAAGAACAGTTAACGACGGGGAATGATATACCAACTGAGCCTTTCGGAGTCTATATAGGCACGAAGGCTATCATCAAATAGGAGTAGAACATGATTGATGAAAATAAAGAAGTAGCTCCAAAAGCTACAACCGATGTAGTAACTTTCGATGATACTTTGTTATCGGAAGGAACTGGATTAGAAGAAACTACGGTAGAGGATTTTGCGATTCCTTTTATCAGAGTTTTACAACCCATGTCGCCACAACTTAATAAAGCTAGTGGCTCATATGTAGAAGGTGCAAGTGCAGGTGATCTTTATAACACAGTTACTAACAGTGTTTATTCAGGTGATAAAGGAATTGTTTTAGTTCCTAGTGCTTACATTAAAAAATATATTGAATGGGTGCCAAGAGAGAAAGGTGGTGGTTTAGTAAACGCTAACCACGATATTTCTATTTTAAGTGAGTGTAGAAAAGACCCAGAGTCTAGAAGATTCTATACTAAAGATGGTAATGAGATTGTAGAGACTGCACAGTTTTATGTGTTAGTTCTTGATCCAGAGCCACAACAAGCTGTTATAGCATTTACTTCTACACAACTAAGTGTAGCACGTAAATGGTTAACTATGATGAGAATGGCTAGAGTACAAAACTCACAAGGTCAACACGTAGAAGCACCTATGTTTGCTTATACTTATAGACTCACTACTACTTCGCAATCTAATGATAAAGGCACATGGAATAGCTTTAGCATAAGCCAAGAAGGTCAGACTTCTTTAGCAGATGCACAAGTTGCTAAAACTTTTATGACTGCCGCTAGATCAGGAGAAGTTGAAGTTAAAGAAGAACAGTTAAACGACACAGTTACACTGTAGCCATGTCGTTAGCTGAAACGTTCGCAAAACGGTATGCAGGACTACGTTCTGCATACGGAACGTTTACATCTACCAATGAAACACGAGAAGACGGTAAAGCCAGTGGTAAAAATATTACCATTTCTAAAAACTTAGAAGAAAAAGATGTTATAGATTTATGGACTAAACATCTTAACGGACAACAAAGTTTAGGGATAGTCCCTATTAATGAAGATAATAATTGTGTGTGGGGAGCCATCGATGTTGATGAGTATCAATTAGATTTAAAAAGTCTTGCTATCCGACTTGCTCAACAAAAACTCCCACTTGTGCTTTGTAGAAGCAAAAGCGGTGGTGCTCATATATTTATTTTCTTAGTAGAGCCTATCCCTGCCTCTATGTTACAAAGAAAACTTAGACAAGTAGCAGCAGCCATAGGGTATGGTCAAGCAGAAATATTTCCTAAACAAACTAAACTATTATTAGATAGAGGCGATAGGGGCAGCACATTGAATATGCCCTATTTCGGCGGAGAAAACTCAACAAGATACGCTTATGGTGAAGAAGGGCAAGCACTTACGCCTAACGAGTTTATAGAGTATATAGATAAAATACAGATAACACCAAAACTTTTAGAACAACTAGAAGCTAGTCCCCTTAACGAAAAACAAGAATGGTTGGATCAAGCACCTCCGTGTATACAACATTTAATAGTACAAGGTTTTCCGAAAGGCACACGTAATTCAGGTTTGTTTAATGTAGGTGTGTTTTTACGAAAGAAGTTTGCAGACGATTGGGAAAAAAGGTTAGAAGATATAAACATACAATATATGCAACCACCACTAGGAGCACAAGAAGTTTTAACAGTTATTAAACAACTTAAACGTAAAGATTATTTTTATAAATGTAACGACCAACCTATAGCTAGTCATTGCAATAGTCCTTTATGTAGAACTAGAAAATATGGTATTGGTGCTAACGGTGGTACACCTTTATTTAGTAATTTAACAAAACAAGATAGTGATCCACCCATATGGTTTTTAGATGTAGAAGGTGGTCGATTAGAATTAGAAACAGATGACTTATTAAACCAAAATAGATTTCAACGTAAATGTATGGAAGCCCTTAATAAAATACCCCCCAAAGTTAAAGACAATGTGTGGAGACAAATAATACAACAATTATTAGATGTTATTACCATAGTAGAAGTTCCTGCCGAAAGTTCTACTGAAGGACACTTTATGGAATTACTAGAAGCTTTTTGTACTGAACGACCTGCTAGAGAAAGAGATGAGTTATTATTACATAAACCTTGGACTAATAAAGGTAAAACATATTTTAGACTAGCTGATTTGATGGATTATTTACATAGAAATAATTTTAAAGAATATCAAAGAAATAAACTTACATCTAAACTAAAACAATTAGAAGGAGAGCCATACTTTTTTAATATAAAAGGCAAAGGTGTAAACGTATGGCATATAAACGAATTTACTACTCAAAGTGAGCCCCACGACTTACCAGAGTTTAATGATATGAAAATATGATAGATTATAAACCAGAGTATTTTAAAAACCAAAACCCAATAATTACTGAATGGGACGAGCCAACTATAAGAGAGTTTAAAGGTCATAAAGTTTTAGGTAGAAAAACAGCAGGATACGGCAATACATTCGCATACGCAGGTAAAAATTATAAAGGACGTCCGTGGTCAGATAATCACCTTATTTTTAGAATAAAAACTTTAACAGAGTATATGTTGTCAAAAGAATATAACATGGATGTTGAATTTTCTTTTTGTTTATGTGGCTACTACGGCACAAACGGCAAAGGTATACCACATCACTCAGATACTGTTCCAACACTAGACGATTTAGTTGTTTCTATATCTTTTGGAGCACCTAGAGTTTTCACATGGAGACATTATCAAAACGCAGTTAAAGTAAAAACAAACACAAGTGAGATAGACACAGTATCAGAAAATTTTATAAAGACAGAAGATACTTATATTTTAAATCATGGCGATGTATTAATTTTTGATGGTCATAGCCAGATGAAATCTACTCACGCAGTTCCTGATATGATCGGTGCAGGAGAGAGAATAAATTTAACTTTTAGAACAGGTATATGACTTTACCAAACCATACACAAGTTATTCTTGGACCTCCTGGAACGGGAAAAACTACAACACTATTAGAGCTTATAGAAAAAGAATTAGAATCAGGCACGGAGCCTACAAACATAGGTTTTTTTACTTTTACACGTAAAGCAGTAAATGAAGGTAAAGAAAGAGCTATGACAAAGTTTGGTATAACTAATAAAGAATTACCTTATTTTAGAACACTACACTCATTAGCGTTTAGACAACTAGGATTAACTAGAGAAAATGTAATGGGTAGAGAAGATATAGCAGAACTAAACGAGAAACTAAATTTAAAACTAACAGGTAGAACACAGTCAGAAGAAGGTCATTTATTCGCTATGACTCACGACGACAGGTTAGCGTTTATAGAAAATTTAGCAAGGATGAGGTATGTGTCGCTAGAAGAACAATGGCACGATGTAGACGAAGCTGTTGGGTGGTTTGAATTAGAACGTTATGCAAGAGGATTAAAGTTATTTAAAGAAGATAAATTATTAGTTGACTATACTGATATGTTACATAAGTTTTTACACGAAGGAACTATACCAAAACTAGATGTTATGTTTGTTGATGAGGCACAAGATTTATCACCGATACAGTGGGCGGTGGTGCGTAAACTAGCAGAAAGAGCAAAACGTATTTATGTTGCAGGAGACGATGATCAAGCTATCTATAAATGGGCGGGTGCTGACGTTGACTATCTTATAAGTAATTCTAAAAACGCTATGGTACTAGAACAATCTTATAGAATACCCGCAAGCGTACATGAGTATGCTAAGAAATGTATATCACAAGTTAGTTCACGAATACATAAAACGTGGCACCCAAGAAAACAACAAGGTCTTGTAAGATGGGAGCCAAGTATAACATTGTTAAATATGGAACAAGGCGACTGGTTAGTATTAGCTAGAACAAACTACTTACTAGAAGAAGTAGATGAGTATTGTAGAAACGAGGGATGGTTTTTTGAAGTTAAAGGTAAAACAAGTTTACCAGAAAGCAAAGTAAGAGCTGTTATAAATTGGGAAAAATTAAGAAAAGGAGCACAAATATCTTTAGCAGAGTGTGCGAATATATTGAAATATATAAAGGTTAAAGATTATAAAAAGTTAGATTTATTAGAGGCTTCTATAAAACCCAGCATAGATACATTACAAGAACAGTTCTCAGATTTACCAACGGGTCATTGGTATGACGTATTTACATTACTTAGACCAAAAGAAATAAGTTATATACGGGCTATGTTACGTAGAGGAGAAAAAATTACAAAACAACCTAGAATACGGCTATCTACTATACATGCAGCAAAAGGTGGTGAAGCAACTAACGTTGTATTACTTACTGATATAACTACAAGAGTTTATAAAAATTATCAGAAAAATCCTGATGATGAAAATAGGGTGTTCTATGTCGGTATGACTAGAGCTAAAGAAAACTTATATCTAATAGAGCCAAAAACAACACGCTGTTTTCAGATATAAAGTTCTTTACTTTGCAATAAAAAGTAAAGTATATTATTAATAAAGAAAGGAGGGACGTATGTCTTCAATTAGAAAGAAACTACTCGTTAATGAAAACGATAGTAAAAATACAAGAATGGATATAGCTAGTGCGGGTGTATTAGCTAATTGGCGACCAGATGAGATAGCTCATATGAGTCGTTTCGACAAGATTGCTTCTATGTGTATAGAGGAGTCTAGAAAACTAGGTAGACCGCTAGATACTTTTGAAGTTGGTTGTGGGGAGTGTTGGGCTCTTAGAAACTTATACAAGGCTTATGTAATTAAAAAGTCTGATGTTATACGGTCGTTCTACGGAACAGATATAGACCCTGCTTGTGAAAAAGAATTACCTTATTGGTCGAACGCAGGTGGTGATCTTATGGACTCTACATGGTTTAAGAACTTTAATCCACAAATAGTAATACAAGATTTAACAGTTGACCCTGTGTTTAAACTAGAAGACGAAAGTATAGATTTCTTTTGGTCTACGGAAGTTATTGAACATATGGGTAGAGAGTTTGTTCCTGCATGGTTAGATGATGTAGCTAGGGTTATGAGACCTAATGCACTTGGATTCGTGTCTACACCTAACCATGACGGGTCTAACGATAAACTACCTGAAGATCACGTATATGAGTGGGGCTTTCAGGAACTAAAAGAAGAATTAGAAAGAAACTTCGATATAGTTGCTGTAACAGGAACGTTTATACAATTACCTAATTTAAAGAAAGCTATGAAACTAAACGAAGCTTATCCTAATGGTTGGACACCAGAACAGTTTAATATGTTAACAAATAGATACGGTAAACAGTTTTTAAGAGTAGTTGCTGCTACGTTTTATCCAGAGTATGCAAATAACTGTTCATGGGTATTACGTAAAAAGTAATGTTTATTCAAGAAGAACTTGATAGATACTTGTATTGGCAAGTAGAAAGAGAAAACATCAGACTACAGAAGGAAGTCTCTAACCTTCCCGCTCCTTGGACTGATGATCCGATACTACAACAGTATAAGTTCTGTCAGGTTTTTCGTGAAGAAGATAGGACTACTAGGTGGTTTAAAAAACATATTAGAGAGCCTATGCGAGAAAATACAGATGTTCTTATGGCTACTGTAATTTTTAGATGGTTTAATTGGATACCTACAGGAAGAACTCTTATAGAACATAACTTACTTACAAATTGGGATAGGAAGAAAGCTATAAAAGAAATAACTAAACAAGATAAATGGGTAACAGGAGCATATATAGTAAAGTCTCCTAATGGTATGGATAAAGTTACAGGAGTGGCAGAGTGTATTACTCATATGTGGGAACGTAAAAACTATATGCTAGAAAAACTAGACGAAGCAGCAGAGAACAAGACAAGCACACTAAAGTATTGTTGGGATTTATTGAGAGAATACCCATACATGGGACCATTTATGGCGTATGAAGTTGTAACAGATTTACGGTTTACTTATTTATTAGATGAAGCTAAAGATAAACTAACATGGGCTAATGCAGGTCCAGGAGCAATGCGAGGGCTAAATAGATTAACAGGTAGACCATTAGATTTTTGTCAACGTAGTCATGATTGGTGTAGTGAGATGACAGCTTTATACGCTATAGCTAAAGAACGATTACCCTCACATATAACAAAAAGGAACGATTTACCCTATGAACTTAGAGAGATAGAAGGTGGTCTATGTGAGTTTGATAAATACTCACGTATATATAAAGGGGAAGGCAGAACGAGGTCAGTCTATAAACACGACGACACATTACCATTAATAGAGGGATAATATGAATTGTTGGCATTGTAATACAAAATTAATATGGGGTGGAGACCATGATATTTCTGATGAAGATTCAGAATATATGATGGAAACCAATTTAAGTTGTCCAAACTGTGACTCTTTTGTCATAGTTTATTTACCAAAGGAGAAAGTATGAAAACTATAACAGCAAGAAATGTAAATGGTGCTATACTTAGAGGCATTGATTTATTTAAAGATGAAATAAATTATAGAGAACAAGAAAGTAGAAACGGTAAAACTTTAGAGGCGGTAGAGCCTGTTACAACGACATACCTTAGACCTACAGAAAGAGTTTGTTTAATACCTGAAAGAGACGCTAATCCTTTTTTCCATTTTATAGAAAGTATGTGGATGTTGGCAGGTAGAAACGATTTAGAATCATTGACTTACTATGTAGCAAGTATGTCTAATTTCTCAGATGATGGTGAAACTTTATGGGGTGCTTATGGCTATAGGTGGCGACAGTATTTTCATAAAGATCAACTAGATATGGTTGTAAAACTATTAAAAGAAAATCCCGATGATAGACGTGCAGTATTACAAATGTGGGACGCTAATAAAGATTTAGCTAGAGTAAGTAAAGACGTGCCATGTAATACGAATATCTATTTTAAAATCAGAGATGGTGTTCTAAATATGACAGTATGTAATAGGTCTAACGATATGTTATGGGGTGCGTATGGTGCTAACGTGGTACATATGTCAGTTTTGCAAGAACTTATAGCACACAGACTTGGTGTGCCTGTTGGTGTTTATAGACAAGTAAGCGACAGTTTTCATGTTTATTTGAATGAAGTGTGGGATAGAGTAAAACATTTATCTTTAGACGCATACGCTATTAGATCAGCAGCAAACCCATACGATACGCTTTATAATTACAAACCCAGTGATTTATTTATAGAACATGATTGTTTAGATTTTGAGCATGAAAGGTTTTTTAATTATCATCCTGCTGATATTGTAGGAGCAAATAATTGGGTAAACCCATGTTATAGAGATATTGCAGTTCCTATGGCTCACACATACTACCTATATAAAACAGGTAAGTATGCAGAGGCTTACGAACATTGTAACAAAATAGTTCCAGAAGATTGGAAAGACGCTTGTCTTAGTTGGCTCCGCACACGAGAAGAGCGTAAAAATAAACTAGCGGAAAAAGGAGAATAATATGAGTGCAGATTTTAATCTTATGAAAGAGGTCGCACAACAAGATTTACAAGCTCTACAACGAGCTGAACAATCTTACGGCGATTCTTGGAAAAGACGTGGCGGTGTCGGTGCTTTTATGATGTTAGCCCGTAAGTTCGATAGGATAGAACACCAGTCGAAAAAACACGGGTGGGATGTCTTCGAAGCAGGTGCCGTCTATAGTGGCGAAGCAGGTCTACTAGACGATATACGAGACTTGCGTAGATACTTATTACTTGTAGAACAAGAAATACTAGCACAAGAAATAGAAGAAAATATTCCTTACGAAAACGAAGGAGACAATACTAACGAACAGGAGGAAATATCATGAGTTGGTTTAAAAAGATAGTAGACTTTTTCACACCTCAAATGGAAGGTGAAGCAGAAGTAGCAAAAGCAAAAAAACTTTTAAAAGAGGCAGAAGTCTTAGACGCAGCAGTTGAAGAGGCTACGATAGAACTAGAGCCTATTACAAAAGCAGCAGGTAAAGTAGAAACAATAGTGCCTGTGAAACCTAAACGTGCAAGAACTAAAAAAGGCAGATATAAAGCAGACGATAAGTCTACTCCAGATTTTAATGAAGCATGGGAAGGTGGTAAAGCACCTAAGAAAAAGACTAAAAAGAAAAAGTGATTTTACAAACGCCTATGCCTTTATTTACACCTAAAAGTTCTTGGTCAGTTCCTGATGTGTTTCCTCAATTTAATCCTGATGAAACAGTAGCAATCGACCTTGAAACATATGATCCTGACCTTACTATTAATGGTCCAGGATGGGCTACAGGAAAAGGTTATATTGTCGGTGTAGGTGTAGCTACTCAAGACTGGGTGGGTTATTTTCCTATTAGACATGAGGGTGGTGGTAATTTAGATGAGGGTATGGTTTTACGGTGGCTCAAAAACGTTTTATCTACTCAACGTAAAGTAATCTTCCACAATGCTTTATATGATGTTGGGTGGTTAAAAAGGGAGGGCATTGATATTCACGGACAAGTTCTGGACACTATCATTGCCGCTCCTCTTTTAGACGAAAATAGATTTTCATATTCGTTAGACAATCTTGGTAAAGATTGGTGTGATGAAACTAAAGATGAAAGTTTATTACAAGACGCTGCACTGGCTTATGGCTGTAATCCTAAAAGTGAGATGTATCGTTTACCTGCAAAATTTGTTGGACCGTATGGAGAACAAGACGCTAGACTTACGTATAAGCTATGGCATACTTTAGAACAACAAATTAAAGAACAAAGTTTAGAAAAAGTCTTAGAGATGGAACTTAGCCTTATACCTCTACTTATTGAAATGAGATGGAGAGGAGTGAGGGTAGATACTAATAAAGCAGATGAAATAAGTGATCGTCTATCTAAAGAAGAACAATTAATACAGGTAGAAATAAAACGAAAGTATGGCACAGATGTAAATCTATGGGCTAACGCTTCTTTACAAAATATTTTCGACAACAACGATTTATGGTATCCACGTACAGAAAAAGGCACACCTAGTTTTCAAAGGCAGTGGTTAGAAGGACACGAACATGAGTTGCCTAAATTAATTGTTAGAGCTAGAAAACTTAATAAAGCAAGGACAACGTTTATAGATAAAATGATAGGAAATCATGTATTTAACGGACGTATACACGCTGAAGCTCACCCTATGCGTAATGATAGAGGTGGTACAGTAAGTGGTAGGTTTAGTTATAGCAATCCTAATCTACAACAAGTTCCTGCTCGTGATCCAGAAATAGGTAATTTAATTAGGTCGTTGTTTATACCAGAGGATGGTTGTCAGTGGGGAGCTTTTGATTATTCTCAACAAGAGCCAAGACTAACAGTGCATTACGCTAACGAAATGAGTTTAGTAGGGGCGAAAGAAGCCGTACAACAATATACAGAAGAAAGTGCAGACTTTCATCAAATAGTTGCAGATATGGCTAATATACCACGTAAACAGGCAAAGACGATTAACTTAGGATTAAGTTACGGAATGGGAAAAGAAAAACTAATTAATGAATTAGGATTAGATGAATTCGAAGCTGAAAAATTATTTAGACAGTACCATGAAAAAGTTCCGTTTATAAAAGCATTACAAGATCAATGCACTCGGATAGCTAATCTAAAAGGATTTATAAAAACTATTGGTGGACGTAGATGTCGTTTCGATTTATGGGAAAGTAAATTTGAAAGAACTACACCACTAGCAAAAGAAGAAGCAATTAATAAATATGGCGATGAACTTAAACGTTCATTTACTTATAAAGCACTCAACCGTTTGATACAAGGCTCTGCGGCAGACATGACTAAACTAGCTATGATAGAACTATGGAAGGAAGGCATTGTCCCACACTTGCAAATACATGACGAAGTAGATATATCTATTGAAAATCATGCTCAGGCTAAAAAAGTCGTAGAGGTTATGGAGAACTGTGTAAAAATCGCAGTACCTCTATTAGTCGACGCAGAGCTTGGTCAATCGTGGGGGGAAGTTAAGGAGATAACTCTATGAGAGGTATAACACCACAAAAGAAAGCAGAAAGTCAAGAAAAATATACAAAAATATTTGAGCAATGGAAATTTAACGATAATACTCTACTCGAACTAGCAACAGAATATGATTTAACTAAACAACGTATATGGCAAATTATAACAAGATGTAAACTCGGTGATGGTGATTATTATGTTGGTGTTCAAGTTGCACGTAATAAATGGAACGAGTTAAATAAAACATATGATGATTTTGATCAAATATCTACTAAATATAATGCATGGTTAAAGACTAAAGGTGTAAAAACTAGTATAAATAACCAATCAGTTGTCCCACATAGCGGATGGGACTGGAAATACTAAATTTAGGGTTAAATCGGAAAAATCGGTCTCACCAGACGCCACGTAGTGCGTTTTGACGAGGTAGTTAAGGTAATCGCCTTAGATTATAAAGTAAAGCCTTATATGCGATCCTAATAAGTCTAAAGCTTGTTTTTACGTTTTACTCCTTTACTATGTCTAAAATGAGGTGTATATTATATATATGGCTAAAAAAGAACCATACTCAGCACAATACAAAGGAGTTCATAAAGAATATGGCTCATTCAGAAAAATGGTGAGCCCTTGCTCTATCAAAAAAGATGAAGTATTGGCTTTTGGAGATGGTAGGTTTGCTCCTGATGATATACCACTCGATCATCAAATTTGGGAAGCAGTTGAGTTTCAAGATGAATTACATAGGCAAGCGTGTGTAGAACATGAAAGTCGAGTAGTTTTTGATGCTCTAGAACAAATGAACAAATCATACGATGAAAACCACGATGTGCTCTACACCACAGATAGACAACACAGAATGATGAAACAAGGACGTTTTGATCGTGAAGCACATAACAGACGAATGAGAAAATACTACTCAGAACATAAAGAAGAACGCAGAGCTTATTATAGAAAATATAGACAACTTAAAAAGGCGGAGTTAAAAAATGGCAAAAGAAAAGGGATTGTGGCTGTTGCTAAGGGAAAACCTAGAGGGAGTTCATCTACAGAGGATTGAGACAGGTATGACTGGTTCAGGTGTTCCTGACGTTAATGGTTGTGGTTGGGGTAAAGAATTTTGGATAGAACTAAAAGAAATACATAGAGGTAATCAACTTACTCTACGACCAATGCAAGTTTCTTGGTTAGCAAAAAGGGCTATGCACGGCGGTCAAGTATTTGTTCTTGCACGTAAGAACGATGAACTTAAACTTTTTCATATAGATAGTCTATCAGGAATAAAAGAACTTGTTAGTGAGGGTTTTAAACATAAAGCTCTCGTTACGCTCACTAAACCTTACGAATGGGAGCGTCTTACTGGTGCTTTACTATCATAGGTATGCTATATACTATATATAAGGTAAGCGTGGGGCTTACGACCATATGAACTATCAGAAAGGAGAAATTATATGGCACATAATATAGAAACAATGGCGTGGGCTAACGATGAGCCTTGGCACGGATTAGGTGTTAAGGTTGAAGATAGTCTTACTCCATTGCAGATGTTGGAGGCGGCAGAGTTAGACTGGACTGTAAGTAAACGTCCAAGCTACACTATCGACTCTCCAAACTGGAGCGACGACGTAGGCTTAATGCAAGCTGAGGATACTTTCCATATCGTTCGTGACAGTGACAATACAATACTATCCCATTGTGGTAAAGGTTATATACCTATACAGAATGAGAAAGTATTTGAGTTTTTCAAACGCTTTACAGAAGCTGGTCATATGACCATGGAAACTGCAGGTAGTTTGAGAGACGGCAGAGAAATTTGGGGTTTAGCTAAAATCTCAAACGACTTTGAACTTGCTGGTGGTGATGAGATTAAGGGTTATCTCTTAATTAATCAACCACACGTAGCAGGTAAATCGATGACGATAAAACTTACACCTATTCGTGTAGTATGTAATAACACACTTACGATGGCTTTAGAGGCAGGCGGACCACAGTTCAGAATGCCTCATATACGAGCTTTCGATGACGATGTTGTACAGAAAGCTGAAGAAGCGTTAGGTTTATCGGATTCTAAAATGCAAGAGTTTCAGCAATACGCTACAACTCTATCGAAGGCTAAAGCCAAGCATTCTGACGTAATTGACTATGTTTCAGAAATATATCAACCCGATATGTTAATGCAATATAAGTTAGAAGAAAAATTACGTGCAGAGGGTAAAGCTGTCGGCATACAAGAACCACTAGCTGAGAAACTTAATAAGTTTCCTACATTAGCTATGGAAGGGTATTACAACTCTCCAGGTGCAAACCTTAAATCAGCTAAAGATACGTGGTGGGGAGCCTTCAATGCAGTGACTTACGTAGAAGACCATCTAAGAACTTCGCAAGTTAAAGGTAATGCTTTACATAGTGCGTGGTTTGGTGCAGGAGCTAATAGAAAAGCTAAAGCACTAGATATGGCTCTATCGAGGGCAGCCTAATGCCAGAAGATTACAAGATTCCCGCAGAGCTGCTAGGCAGACTGTGGGAAGCTGTATTTAGTAAAGCTCATGAAAGTGAGCTAGCTCAAGAGTTAGCTGACCACATGATATCGCAAGGCTGTGAGAGGCTAGAGGGGGTCAATGATCCCGCTCTAGTCTTTATGTTTTGGAAAAAATACTTAGAAGATGAAAAAATAATTAAAATAGAGGACATACACTAATGACTGATTTTATTATACAAAAAGGCTATCCTATTCCTGAAGATATCAGGGGTAGAACGTCGCAATATAAATGGGGCGATATGGAAGTTGGAGATTCAGTGTTTATACCATTGAGAGATAACGACAACGCTACTCGTGCTAGAAATAGATTACAACAATCTACTCGGACTTTTTGCAAAAAGCAGAAAAACGATTGGAAGTTTGTATTGCGTTATAGACTCGAAGAATATGAAGACCCTGCTAAACCTACTTTATTAGAGGTTTCTGGTATTCGTGTTTGGCGTATCGCTTAATGAAGCTTGCTGGTTTACATTCGTAAGTATGGTAAGTATAGTTAAGGTTGGTGTCTGCTATTAGCAGATAGAATTAACCGATGACTAGGTAAGATAAAGTCATCAAGTTATAGAAAGGAGAAAGATATGCGAACAGCAACTACAACTTCTAAAACGAAAAAAATGCCACCAAAGGTTGTTGCAGACAAACCTTTAAGTAAGGCTTCAGTGACGAAAGTCCCAAAGCCTGTTGCAAAAACCAGAGGTGCAGCAAGAAAAAGCTACAAGTTTATTGGCACTATGCCAGAACAAAGTGGTTTTACACCACAAATGTATGCTTTATTGCAAACAATTAGTGAAGCTAAAAAGACTGAGCTAGACCCTAACAAGTTTACTGCTCAAGATTTAGTTGCACTAGCTGTTAAAAGAGGATTCTTAGCTACATGCCAAGACCCTCTTAGAATTTTCAGATTTTATAAAGATAGATTAGTAAGCGAAGGCTTCCTATCTGAAGTATAATTTGAAAACTGTGAGACTGTAATATTAATTTTTTTACGGAGAAATTGAATATGCTCTTGTTAGATGTATGTATAACTGGACAAGAAACAGTCTCACACGATAAGGTTAGCGGAAAAGTGGATAGCTATTAAAGTATAAATCCAGTTTGTTT
>TARA_R100001443_G_scaffold29948_1_pt1 | contig 37565 bp, 19 predicted proteins | sample TARA_R100001443 | Tara Oceans TARA_R100001443 (sample SAMEA2622142) | marine metagenome | biome: marine biome (ENVO:00000447); feature: deep chlorophyll maximum layer (ENVO:xxxxxxxx); material: "saline water (ENVO:00002010), including plankton (ENVO:xxxxxxxx)" | depth 50 m
AAAAAATTTCGAGGGCCAAAAATGCCCCCTTTAAGTTTTTTCTATAGATACTGTACACAGGGGGGAAGCAGAAACCAGTTATGACTAAGATATATCACATTTATGCAAAGAATGAGTGTATATACAATAATCTGAGTGAATCCCAGTTTCATCATACATGGGAGGCCCTCAAGGGAATGGTTGGTTTATTACATACCGACTATACTCTTGAGGATTTGTCATATGAGGAGGTAAGTCGCCCAGAGTATGCGACTGAAGAACATTCTTATTGACACTGACTACATACTACGATAGAATTGAACTGAAGGTTATTCAAAACTATGGCTAAAGGATTTAAAGTAAAGACTGTTGCACCAAAACAACCGAAGGGTCCTGAATGGGATATTGATGCAATCAAGGAGCGGATGCGCGGTAAGGCAATTGTATTCTGTCTTCCTGGTCGTGGATGTTCATATACCTTTCTAAAGAATTTTGTACAACTGTGCTTTGATATGGTACAGAATGGCATGAGTATTCAGATTAGTCAGGATTACTCATCAATGGTTAACTTTGCACGTTGTAAGGTATTAGGTGCAAATGTTCTTCGTGGATCGAAGCAAATCCCTTGGGATGGTAAACTGACATATGATTATCAGTTATGGATTGACAACGATATTGTTTTTGATACGACCAAGTTCTGGCAGCTCTGTGATCTTGCACTTCCTGCAGAAGGTGAAGAGAAGGAGATCACTGCTGGTTGGTATGCAACTGAAGATGGACACACAACCTCTGTCGCACACTGGTTGGAAGAAGATGACTTCCGTAAGAATGGTGGAGTCATGAATCACGAGACTGTCGAATCCATCAGTAAGCGCAAGAAGCCTTTTACTGTTGATTATACAGGTTTTGGTTGGGTATTGATTAAGCACGGAGTCTTTGAGAGTCTGGAATACCCTTGGTTTGCTCCGAAGATGCAAGTCTTTGAGTCTGGTGAAGTTCAGGACATGTGTGGTGAGGATGTCTCATTCTGTCTTGATGCAAAGGATGCAGACTATGAAATCTGGTGCGATCCTCGTATCAGAGTCGGGCACGAGAAAACTCGTGTCATCTGAGGTTCGTTTTAATATTCTTTATGCAGGAGAGAAAATCTACGAAGGTCTCTCGCATGAAGAATCTCTTGAAGTGATGCAAGACCTTGCAGAAAGGTTTTATGAAAGTCCTTCAGAAGGTAAGGACATGTTTGATGCAAATTTAATCTCTATGGAGGAATGTTGAAATGGCACGAATGTTCAGTGGTGGTAACTTTGATTTTCAAAAGGCACCTCCGAAAAAGACTCGTCAAGGCCGCTCGGTGAATACAAAATTGGCCGCGACCTCGCGTAATGGCAAAAAGAAACTCTATCGGGGACAAGGCAAAGGTTAAATGTATGACCTGACTCTTTACACCTATCTCGCTCCCAGTAAAGTCTGTGGCGGGGTGGGTGTTTTTTCTTTGTGTGATATTTCAAAAGGCACATTGATTTGGAAAGGAAGACAAGAAGCACAAAAGATTACATGGGATAAGATACCAAAATACATGCAACAACACATTGCATCAATGACCTGGTGTGATAAAGATGGATTCTGGATTGATTGTGACCTTGATCGAATCTATCAAGCATACTATGTGAATCATTCTGATGATCCAAATGTAGGTATCGATGAGGATGAATTCTATGTTGCAATCCGCGATATTAAAAAAGATGAAGAATTGTTGTATAGATATTCTAAGATAGAGCAAACTTGGCTATGAGCGCACTAATCTGCAATCTCCCATCCGTTGAGGTATGGGTAAGAAAAGAATACCTCACTGACCATCAATCAGGTCATGGTGAATTTGTAAAAGGCGTCTGGGTATCGGCAAAATCAATACCTGGCCGTGCCTTCTATTTTGAGACCTACTTGCCAGAATATGCGGCAATGTATGACAAACTACCTATAAGCGCGTTCCTCTCGTCTCCGGCGCTTCCAGACCCCGATATGGACCTTCCTAACCTACAGTTCTGGAACTGTATGGACTATGGTGTAATGTCAATTCACAAGCAATTTATCGGTTCAATGGACTTTGAGTGCTATACCAGAGATCATGGTATTGTGAGGGGTGAATATATTTGTACGATAGATAATTATCATCAGGATTGTGATCAGATTGACTATGCAACTAGCGAAAATCCAGCTGAACACAAGTCACATAACTTGATTGAACTTGAAAATGGACAGTATGCACTGTACCCTAACAACAGAATGCGTATTTTTGATAACAGTTTGACTCCTGTTGACCCCAAAATGCCTGATTTTAAGGTTTCGACCCAATATTATAGCGTTGAAAACGGTTATGAGCGACTCGGAATGGGTCGTGAGGACGAATATTTCTGGAAAACAGCAAAAGAAAGAGAAATTTTAAACGAAAAAGAGGAAAATGACTCCAACTAACGACTTTTTAGACAATTTAGCTAACGATCAGCATCAAAAAATGCTTCGTGAAATTGCTAACGACAAAATCACTCCAAAAAAGACCGACAAAATTAAAGAGAGCGAACTTTTTGACCCTGAGATCGAACCAGAACCACTTTTTGGTTGATAAATAATACATAATTGCTGTATTTTTGTGCCTTTAGAACGGGTAAGTCAATCTTTTAAGGATATAAGTGCAAGTTTTCAGGCAAATCCCCTGAATAATGATCTTGTAGTGCTAAAAAATGCAAATGCTATTGCACGTTCTATAAGAAATATCATTTCAACGTCTCCTGGAGAGAAGTTTTTTGACCCAGATTTTGGATCAAACGTAACTAAGTTGCTTTTTGAAAATATTGACGACATAAGTGCAATTTCAATTCGTGATGAGATTGAAAATTCAATCAACAATTATGAGCCAAGGGTTCGTTTGCTATCCGTTGAAACTTTTCCAGATTATGATAATAATGCTTTTGACTGTAGATTGACCTATCGCATCATTGGCATTGATATTCCGCCACAACAATTAGAGTTTGTATTGCTACCGACAAGATAAATGTCTCTTTTAAATTTTTCTAGTCTGGATTTTGACCAGATTAAAGATACTCTCAAAAATTATTTAAAAACATACTCAAATTTCACTGATTATGATTTTGAGGGATCTAATCTGTCAACGATTATTGATGTATTAGCATACAATACCTATATTACCTCATACAATACCAACATGGTGGCGAATGAGGTGTTCATTGACAGTGCAACATTAAGAGAAAATGTTGTATCTCTTGCAAGAAACATTGGATATGTACCAAGATCCAAAAAATCATCAAGATCAACAATTAATTTCTTCGCAGATCTCTCAGATGTCACAGATCCACCAACTACACTGACCCTAAAGAAGGGGCCTGTTGTTGCATCTGGCGGAAACTTTAATAATCAATCATTTGTTTTTGGAATTACTCAAGATGTAACCGCAGCTGTCATTGATCAGGTAGCTCTTTTTGATGGAGTTGAGGTTTTTGAGGGAAGTGTCGTAAATCAATCGTATGAAGTTGATTATTCTAACACAAATCAAAGATTTTTATTGACAAATTCTGGTATTGACTTAGATACTTTAGTTGTAAAGGTCAAACCAACAGAAAACTCAACCATTAGTCTAAAATATTCTCGTCAAGACAACTTATTTGACGATAAAATGGGTTCTGCGATTAATGGGAACTCAAAAATTTATTTTGTACAAGAAGTAGAAGATGAAAGATATGAATTAATCTTTGGAGATGGGATTTTTGGAGAAAAATTAGATAATGGTAGTATTGTTGAAATATCTTACATCAGAACATCCGGGCCTGCAGGAAATGGCATATCTGATTTCCTTTTTAGTGGCAGATTAGAGTACAGCAAAGGTAGCACCATTTTTCCAGTATCAAGTGGAATATCTTTAGTTACTGTATCATTGCCTTCCAGTGGTGGTGAAGAAATTGAGAGCGTTGAATCTGTCAGAAAGTATGCTCCTCAAATTTATGCCACACAAAACAGGGCATTAACAGCAAATGACTTTGAAATTTTGATTCCAAACAAAATTTATCCCGAAGCTGAGTCAATTTCAGTATATGGTGGAGAAGATTTGATACCTCCACAATATGGAAAGGTTTTTATCAGCATAAAACCAAGAAATGGCGACTTCATACCAAATACTATTAAAGAAAACATAAAAAGAGATCTTAGGAAGTATTCTGTTGCAGGAATAATTCCAGAAATTTTAGATCTGAAGTATCTTTATGTTGAGGCAGAGAGTAAAATATATTATAATCCAAGTTTGGCATCAAATGCCAATGAATTAGCAACAAAGATTCAAAATAATATTACAAAATACGCAGATTCAAGTGAATTAAATAGATATGGTGCGAGATTTAAATATAGTCAATTCTTAAGACTCATTGACCAAACTCACGCTGCAATAACCTCAAATATAACAACTATTGAAATTAGAAGAGATTTGAGGTTGGCATTAGATCAATTTGCAGAATATGCGATTGATTTTGGAAATGAATTTTATGTTAAAAACACGAATGGGTACAACATAAAGTCCTCTCCTTTTAGGGTGATAGATATTAATGAGGATGTTTATCTTACTGACGTTCCTAACGCTGATAAGAAGACTGGAGTCATTAATTTATTCTCTTTGGCAACTCCAGAGTCCACAACTCCAATTTTGAGAAGAAGCGGTGTTGGTTTAGTAAATTATGAAAAGGGTCGGGTAACATTGAATCCTATCAACATTATTGCAGGAAAAACCAAAGATAGTCAACAAATTTTAGAAATATCGGCATGTCCATTATCTAATGATGTTATTGGTTTACAAGATCTTTATCTCCAGTTAGATAGAACATCTGTTGAAATGGTTGTTGATCAGATCAGTTCCGGATCAAGTCCATCGGGTTCCAACTACACAGTAAGTTCCAGCTATAGTGCAGGAAATATCGTAAGATAACAAAAAACAAATGAAAGAAAACAGAGTAAAAATTAGTTCCATCGTTGAGAGCCAATTACCCTCTTACGTAAGGGAAGAATTTCCTTTGATTGGGCAATTTTTATCAAGGTACTATAGATCTCAGGAGTATCAAGGTGGCCCTCTTGATATAGTTCAAAATATTGATGAGTACATCAAAAGAACTACAACTGATAATTTTGTTAAAAGCACGGAATTAACTTATCCACTTGATCAATTTAGAATTGGTAATATATACGTCGAAAGCACTGAGGGATTTCCAGAATCTGATGGTTTAATCAGAATTAACAACGAAATTATATACTATCGATTTAAAACGGATATAACTTTTGAAACATGTATCAGAGGATTTTCTGGAACTATTTCCTATGATAATCCAAATGATTCTGAAGAATTAGTTTTTGACAATACGCAGGCGGCCGCACACGAAGCATATAGCGAAGTCGAAAACTTAACTGCTATCTTTTTAGATGAGTTTTTAAGAAAAACAAAGAAGCAACTTTTATCTGGATTAAGTGATAAAGATTTATTTTCTGATTTAAATCAAAGATCATTTATCAAAAATTCCAAGAGTTTCTATTCTTCAAGAGGAACCGATAAGTCTTTTGAAATTCTTTTCAAAGCTCTGTATGGAAAAAGTGCTCAAATAATTCGCCCCATTGATTATGTAATTACCCCTTCAGACGCTAATTATAGAGTCAATAGAAATTTAGTCGTTGAGATTGCAGAGGGAGATCCTGAAAATTTACTTAACAGAACTCTTTTCCAGGATGAATTTGAAAATATCCGAAAAGCATACGCTCCAATATCCAGTGTAGAAAAAATCTACTCTGGTTTAGGGACAGCAGAATATTATAAGATAGCTGTCGATGGATCTTTAACTCAAAATGATGGATCATCTGACTTGCTATATGGAGACTTCTCCCCACATGCTAAAACATTTATAATTGGAGATGTTGTAGAAGGTCAAACATTCCTCGATGTTGACACTACCGTTGGGTTTCCAGTGGAGGGAACTTTAAGTTTCCAATATTCAAATGGAACTGCTGGAGTTTGTACTTATTCTGATAAAAATTTAAATCAATTTTTAAATATTGAATCTACCGGAATTACTTCAAAAATTAATGATGGAACTGCTATTGATCAAAATACGTATGCCTATGTTGGTAATCCTGTTGATAATGGAGTCAGAGTAAAGATTAGATCTGTTTTAAATGATGTTGCTGTTCCTAGAAATACATATTATCAAAAAATTGGTTCCAGGACAAAAATAAAAACTTTAGGAAAACGTGGATCGTCTATAAAAGATAATAATTGGTTAATTAATTCGGCACAATATTATGATGTAGAGAGCCTTGTACTTGTTGATGCGGCTAACAATACCTATAAATTGGTAACAAAAGATAATCATGTCCTCAAAATAGGAGACTCGCTATCTTTGACCGATGTCAATGATCTAATATTGCCAGAGGAATTTATAGTTACTGATATTTTTAGTAATAACACTTGCCTTTTCAGAGGAACTGGTATTACCGATGCAACTCTTATATCAAGAGTAACTAGAAAAATTAGAAAAGTTGATTCTAATATACACACTGATTTAAATTCACTAATAGCAAATGTTCAAAATGTTTATTTAAAACCAGATGGTGGATTTGTTAATGGAAAGCGATATACTGGTCCAGCTCATGAACATGTTTTAGATGATGGTTCAGTCATAAGAATGGTTGGAGCAAAGCATGCAAACTTCCGACATGCTACGATTGATGATGATCCAAAGTCTTCTAAGGTTCTTATAGCATCTTCATCATTACCATCAGATCCAAATACAAAAATGGATCCGAAAATTCAAAAATTTACTGTTTCTGGAACATTTGTCGTTGGAAGCACAGATCTGAAAATTACAGATGGTGTTGATCATAATTTCTACACAGGCGATAAAATCATTTACTCGCCACAAAAAGGTTCTGTTGAAAGAACTTTATCAGATGGCACAATTATTGACCAAGAATTCATTATTAGTTCTCTATTTGACGAAGCAGCATATTTTGTTAAAAGAGTAGATGCTAATACTATCAAGTTAGCTAGAAGTAGGGCAAATATTCACAATGGTCTTTTTGTAGAGGTAGAAGGCACTACTGATACCGTAACTATCACAAGTAATGACTTTGAGTCAGCTGATGTCTTTTTAAGAAAGATTGAAGCACAACAACTGCTTAGAGAAGTAAAACTTCCAGTTAAAGATAGAAAAAAATATGAAACAATGCCAGGTTATAATGGCATGCTAATCAATGGTGTTGAAGTTTTAAATTACAAGTCAACAGATATTTGTTATTATGGAGAGTTATCTTCCATTTCAGTTACAAATGGAGGAGAAAATTACGATGTAATTAATCCACCTGTTTTGGGAGTAACTGATTCAGTCGGAACAGGTGCAACAGGATTTTGTGGGGTTGAGGGTAACTTAAAAAAAATCACAGTTATTGATTCTGGATTTGATTATCTCGATGTTCCCGTAATTAAAATTTCTGGAGGATCTGGTGAGGGAGCGACCGCTGAAGCAAAGATGGTCACCATTCCTCATAATGTTACTTTTGATGCCAGTGGTATAGGATCTGCTGGAGTTGGTGTTGATACTTCTACTATTGGATTTTCTACCACACATAAATTTAGAAATGGAGAAAAGGTAGTTTACAAGACTTTTGGTAAAAAAGCACTTGTTGGACTTACCACTGATGCAACTTATTATGTAAATGTTGTCAATAATTACACTTTAACTTTACATAAAAATTTAAGCGAAGCTTCTACTGGAATAGGCATCGTTACATTTACTGATTTTGGTGAAGGAATTCATTCTCTTAATTCTCTTGAGGGAAAATCTGTTGTAAGTTCTATCAATGTAACAAATAGTGGAAGTGGGTATAAAAATAGGCAAACTAATTGTGTATCTGCTGGAGTAAATACTGCTCTTAATTTGATCAATATTGTAAATCATGGATATGATAGCGGAGAGATTTTAAAGTACACCACAAGTGGCACTGCAATAGGAGGATTGACAAACTCTTCAGACTATTATGTAACCGTTTTAAATGATAATCAATTTAAACTGTCTGCAGTTGGTGTCGGATCTACTCAGTCAAATTTTTATTACAGAACTAAGCAATATCAAAATTTTGATAATATTGGAGATGGAAAGCACACTTTCAACTATCAGGATATAACAGTATCAATCACTGGTAATTTGGGAATCGGTAGTATTGAAGGTAAATCTTTCGCAGCTCAAATTCAACCAATCATCAGAGGTGAAATCACAAATATTTTCCTAGAAAATAGCGGCGTAGGATATGGTGTTACTAATATCTTAAATTATGAAAGACCTCCCCTAATAGATTTAAATTCTGGTAGAGGGAGTGAAATAACTCCTGTTGTAACTAACGGAAGAATTACTGATGTCATAGTTAGTGCTGCAGGAACTGACTACAATACTGCACCAGAGATCAAAGTTCTTGGAATCGGCACGGGAGCTGTACTCATTCCAGAATTAAACTCTGAAGGAAATATTATTTCAGTAAATATTGCTAATTCTGGTGCTGGATATGGATCATCCACCACTTCTGTTAATGTAATAAATGCTGGAGAACTTGCAAACTTTAAACCAAATATTCAGCGATGGACTGTTAATAAGTTTAGAAAAACTTTACCACAATTAACTCCGGATGATGTTTTTATTGATCAATCTCTCAACCGTAGCGGACTGCAGTGTGGATATGTTTATGCACCTAGACCATTAAGATCTAGTTTATATGGATCATCTGCAGATGGTAAAGTTCTATTTGGTAAAAAAGATTTAACTTTGGTCAATGGATCTGAAGGCACTTCAAATGCTCACTCCCCCATAATTGGATGGGCGTATGATGGAAATCCAATTTATGGTCCTTATGGATACACCACTAAGGCTGGTGGAGTTGTAACTCAAATGAAGTCTGGATATGTTTTGAATTTAAAAGTAACCAGACCTCCAACGAGCGAATTCCCACCGGAATTCTTTGTTGAAGATTTTAAATTTATTGAAAATACTGATGAGTCTTTCCTTGACAAACATAATGGAAGATTTGGTGTTACTCCAGAATATCCAAATGGAGTATATGCATATTTTGCTACCATTGATTCTGTTGCCGCTGGAGATGGTGTCTTTAAAAACTTCAAACAACCAAAATTCCCATATTTAATTGGAGATAGTTTTTATTCAACTCCAAATGGGTTTAACTTTGATCCAAATTCTAGACAAGATCGCATTGACCTAAATGAAACTACTTGGACTCGTAATACTTTCCCATATTCATTAGAGGAAGATAATAGTGGTTATAATTATGTAAAACAATCTTATAGGGAAGTTGAACAAGAATCACAGTTAAAGTTTGTCAAGAAAGGCTCAGTTGATTCTATAGGAATTGTAACTGGTGGACAAAATTATCAAGTTGGTGATGAAATTGTCTTTGAAAAACAAGAAAACAATTCTTTTGTTCCAAGTGGATCCGTTACTAGAATTTCTGGTCAAGGAATTGGAACGGTAAGTGTCAATACGACTACTTTGAATAATGTTGAGTTTTACAGATTATCTCCTACTCAGTTCTTAGGAATACACACATCATCTCATGGACTACTTAACCGCGATATTGTTACCATATCTGGATTTACAACAACATCTGCAGAATTGCGTGATTTTATCAATGTTGGTGTAAATACGACAAGACTACAACTCACTAAAGCAGTTGATAATATTGGCGCTACTGGAATCGTAACTTTCTTCTCAGTTATCGGTGATTTAAACATAGCAGCTGAAAATGACATATTTAAGATTGGTGATGAGAATGTTAGAATTTTGAATGTTGATAGACCTTCTTCAAGAATTAGAGTTTTACGTCAAGAAAATTCCACCGTAGGCACTTCACATACAGAATCCTCTAGATTAGAAGATTTACCAAGAAAAGTTACATTCAGTGTTGGAATTAACACTGATATTTCACAAAAAATCAACAAAGAATATTACTTTAATCCTGCTGAGTCAGTGGGTCTGTCTCAAGGCACTTCTACGTCAGTCGGAATTGGAACAACTTTAGGAATTTCTAACCCAGGATCCGGAAAAACTCAAATTTTTGTTGAAACTAGATCAATCTTCCTTCCAAATCACGGATTACGAACTGGAGATGTTTTAACTTATCAAACAAATGGTGGAAGTTCCATTGGAATAGCTACTAATCCAAATACTGGTATTGCTGCCACAAATCCAAATACCACGCTTCTTAGTCAACATACTGAACTGTTTGTAGCAAATCTTGGTGTCGATTTTATCGGTCTTTCTACAGTGAAGCTTGGTATTGGCACCACAGGATCTTTTGTTGGAGTAGCAGATACTTCTTCACATCAACGTATCATGCATTTCCTTGGAATAGGAACTGGTACGATTCATAGTTTTAAAACAACGCATCCAGTAATTAAAGGAAAGATTGAAAAGAATCAAGTAACTGTATCAACTTCTTCAACCCATGGTTTAGAGAATAATGATACTGTCACTATAAATGTAAGTCCGGAAAATACTACTTCAATTAATTTACTCTACAATAGAGCTAACAGAAAATCCATAGTCACCGGTTTAGCATTTACCTCTGGCGGAATAACAACTGCTGGATTTACTACCACATCAAACATAATTCCAGCAAGAAGTTCAATAAGTCTCAGTAATCATGGTTTAGAAACTGGCCAAAAAGTAATTCATATTGCAGATTCTCCATCCGAAGGATTAGAAACTGACACTGAATACTTTGTTTATGTTGTTGATAAAGACACAATTCAGTTAACTAATGATAAATTTGAAGTTACAAAATCTTTGCCTAATTTTGTTGCGATTAGCACAGCAGGTAGTGGAGAAATTTATCCAGTAAATCCATCAATAAAATTATACAAAAATTCTGTTGTAAACTTTAACTTATCTGATAATACTTTATCATACACTCAAAATGCAACGTCTTTCCCAGCATTTGAGTTAAAATTCTATACCGATGAGAATTACATAAATGAATACTTAGGAGTGGGCACCCTTAATGATGATGGAACTTTTGATGTAACGACAACTGGCACTGTTGGTGTGACATCAGATGCTAAAGTTACTCTTAGAATAAAGAAAGATACTCCAGAAACACTTTACTATAGATTATCTCCAATTCAAGATCTTTATAACTTACCAGTTAATAGAGAAATTACTGAGGATCGGGATCCAACGTCAAATAAACTTATTGTACAAAATAGTAAGTATAACGGACAACAAAATATCACAGTATCCAGTGATAGAACCTTTACCTATGAGACAAGAGAGGTTCCCGAAGCCTCATCATATAGTCATAATTCAGCAAAACTGTCGTATACAACTAGTTCGGAAAATGCCTATGGTTCTATAACCGGAGTTAATATTACAAACAAAGGTGCTGGTTATGAAATAATTCCAGGAATTACTACAGTCACAAGTTCTCTTGGTAGTGGTTCTCTATTAGAACCTGCTAGCACCAGCATAGGTAAGGTTGAATCAATTGAGATCAAGAACATTGGATTTGACTATTCATCAGACCGCACACTCAGGCCAACGGTCAAACTTCCACAAACCTTTAGAATTGAACCATTAACTGGTCTTCAATCTGTTGGAGTTACTTCAGTGGGTAGAGGATATAACACTGCTCCAAGTTTGATTGTTCTTGATGGGAAAACTAGAAAGGTAGTTGAAGATGTAAAATTAAAATACACTTTAGGTGCTGGTGTTGAAATATTACAAAATACCAATGATCTGGCAAATATTGTTCCAACAATCATCCCTGTTGGAAATCCTAATGGTATTAGAGCAACCAACTTGAGTTATGATGATGCCAATGAAGAAGTAACAGTAACTTTAAAAGATGCATTTAGCACAGTTGACACATTCCCACTTGCAGTTGGAGACAAAGTTCTTGTAGAAAATGTTAGTGTTGGTATTGGTTCAACTGCTTTAGGATTTAATTCTGAAAATTATGATTATATCAGATTTGAAATCACTGAGGTATTCCAAAATCTAAGTTCTGTTGGAGTCGTTACCTATAGTATGGCCGGATTAGTTGGGTCGGGTCAAACAACTGGAAAATTCAATGCTAAAAATTCTTCAGCAGTATTAGTTAAGGAAGCGGACTTCCCACAATTCAGTCCTACTCTCAAATCAAATGTCTTTGATGTAGGAGAAAGTGTCAATAATGGCAAAGAGTCTGCCGATGTATTTGAGTGGGATGCTAAAAACAAATACTTGACTGTTGAAAGTTCTAAAGATTTTTCCGTTGGAGATATCGTTAAATCCGATCAAACAGGAAAAAAGGGTCTTGTAAAAGAAGTAATTTCTTTTGAAACCACTCACAATATAGATTATTTCTCCATCATGAATGATGGTTGGGAATATGATAAAGGATTCTTAAACAAAGAATCTCAAAGAATACATGATAATGAATACTATCAAAGTTTCTCATATTCTATTAAGTCAGAAGTTCCATTTGAAGATTGGGATGAGGTTGTATCACAGTTAAATCACGCGGCTGGATTTAGAAAATTCTCAAGTCTTGATATTGAATCAAATCTTCCTAGACAAGATCAAGCTACGTTAAAACCAATTACTAATGAGAGTATTGAATTAATTTACAATTTAGATCGTGTAAAGAGTTTGTATTGTGTTGATAATTTTGATTTAGTATCTGAAAATTATTTAAGAGGAAGTGTTAGAGATTATTCTGATGAGATTAGTTTCAGCACAAAAATTCTTCAAGATTATGCAGAGTCTGTTGGTAATAGAGTTCTTACTGTAGATGATATTAGTGAAGGATTCAACAATAATGCTAGAACAACTCCATTTGAAGAAGTCTTTAGAGGTAGATTTGAAAACAATAGAGCTCAAAAATTTGTAGCATACATTAGGGATAGACTATTCACGGGTGAAAGACAACTCATGCTTATCAACGCTGTCTATGATACGGGGCGTGGATTCGCAATGATCAATCAATATGGATCCGTTCATACGGTCATTGATCTTGGATCTTTTGATGCAGTTATTGAAGGTACTGAAGCAGTTATACAATTCTTCCCAAATAAGTTTGAACTCAATAATTATGATGTAGAACTATTTGCATATAATATTGATACCAATATCTTGGGTGTTACCACAACACAAGAATTTATCACAGTGGGAAGCACCACTATCGGAGAATCTACAGGTTTAACTGGTGGATTAGTTAGTATCGCATCTTCCGTCACTCAAATGGCCGGTGGAGCAGAAACTACTATTGTAACTTTAGCAGGAATTGGAACAACCGTTTCTGGTGGTAGATCAGCAAAAATTCTTGTAAATGTTGAGGGTAGTGATGGTAGTGTTGAATATGATGAATTGACTGTTGTTCATGATGGAACAAATGTTCAGTTGATGGAATATGGTCAGTTGACAATACACTCTCTTGATGCAGCATCTACTGGATCAAATATAGGAACATTTGGTGCCAATATAAGTGGGAATGACTTAAGAGTAACATATACGCCTATAGCAGGAATGACCACCGCTAGCGTTAATACTATAACTGTTGGATTGTCTTCTGAAGGATATACTGGAATTGGTACGTATGAATTCGCTCATAGTTCAATTGAAGCTAAAACCACTTCTATTCCATCAACTTCAACTCCTGTAGCAGTAGGGATTGCAAGTTATAATGATGACTATGATGGAGCATATGTTTTTGTTCAGGTATCTGATACGACAAATGGCAGATATGAGGTGTCTGAAGTTATGATCATTGATGACTTCAATGAAGAAGATCCTGAAACTGTTCAAGTCATGGAATATGGCAACACTCAGGTTGGTTCAGGTGCTTTTGTTGGTCTTGGAACAATTAGTGGAAGAAGAGCTTCAGACGGTTCAAATAATACTGAATTGACATTTACTCCAGATGCTGGTGCAAACATTGAAGTGAAAACTTACATGAATGCCATGAGGCCAGAGACTAATGAATCTCCAGTTCCTACCAGAGGTGTTGGTGGAGAAACTGAACTTGATTTTGGTAATGCGTCACTTGAAAACTCAACTGCAGTATACACGGGAACTCAGAATACTGTTAAGAGACAATTTAATCTACAGCATAAAAATCTTGATATATTCAGAAGAGTCATTGATGGATCTTCTACTGCTGCTGTTGATGTATCAAATGACACTATTACGATACCTGATCACTTCTTTGTAACTGGTGAAGAACTTGTATATGAAGCCTCCACTGGAATTGGAACTCATGCGATTGGTATCGCAAGAACCACATTCGTCGGTGTTGGATCTACAACTCAAATGCCATCATCGGTGTTTGTGATTAAACAGAGTGAAAGTAAGTTTAAATTAGCACGATCTGCAGAAGATGCTCTTAAAGCAATCGCAGTTCCTCTTAATCTTACTAGTGTTGGTATTGGAACATCTCATAGTTTTACTTCAAAAAATCAAAATCAAAAAGTTATACTTTCTATTGATAATGTTATTCAGTCTCCTGTTGCAGGAACTTCTGTTACAACCACTTTGGCGGACAATGCCATTCCAAACACCGAAATTATAAAATTTGTCGGATTGACTTCATTCTTTGGAGCAGATTACATTCGGGTTGGTACAGAAGACGATGGCGAGATTATGAAGATTCTTGGTGTTGGTATTGGAAGCACTAATGCAATTAAAGTTCAGAGAGGATGGTTGGGAACTCCAATTGTAGGTCATGATACAGGAGTTACAGTAACTAAACTGAGAGGTGGTTACAATATTGTTGATAACTATGTAAACTTTGCCGAAGCACCAAATGGATTAAATCCAGTTGTATTGCCAAATAGTCCTCCAGACTCACGAGACTGGATTGGAATCGTGACATCATCTTCTTTCAACGGAAGAGTATTCACTAGATCTGGAGTAAAAGGTTCCACAGGAGAGGCCTACGCTCAAAATTATCTCTATGATGATATTGCTCAACAATTCACTGGAAAGGATGCAGAATTTGCTCTAACGACTGATAACGGAACCAACGTTTCAGGAATTGCCACTAATAATGCAGTGGTATTGATTAATAATATATTCCAAGGACCAGGAAATAATTATGATTATAATTTAACTGAAGTTGGTGGAATTTCCAGTATAAGATTTACAGGAACTGCAAGTTCTGTTAACTATGATCCAAATAATGCAAATATTCCTGTCGGTGGCGTTATTGTTTCTGTGGGATCATCTGAAGGATTTGGATATCAACCGCTTGTATCTGCTGGAGGAACTGCGATTGTTTCTGCTGCGGGAACTATCGCATCAATCTCTGTTGGAAATACGGGTTCTGGATATAGATCAGGAATACAAACCGTAAATGTTTCAATCCAGAGAGAAAAATTGAATGGCGCTGATGTGGTTGCAATCGGAACCGCCGCAATTTCCAATGGTCATGTCACCGGAGTTGCTGTAACAGATGGCAGAGTATTCTATGTTCCAAGAGATATTTCAAATGTAGGATATTCCTCCATCACTGGTATCACTACAATTACAACATCGACTGCACATGGATTAATTGTTGGTAATGAGGTGGTTCTTTCAGGAATTGCATTTACTTGTGATTATGCACCTGCTGTTGGAGTTCAGAGTGCAGTTTATAATAATGTCACCGGCATTATGACTGTCACCACTACAGGGGCACATGGCCTTTCGACGACTGGAAAGAACAGTGATGTTCTCTTAAGTGATCTTGGATTTAATTGTGCTCTTGGTCCTGGTATTCACACTTATCCTAGAACGACTGATCCTGTTTATTGTGGAACTCCAGTGATCGGAGTCGCTAGCGCAACTCAATTTACGGTTAATGCAGGAGTATCCACTGTTCCTACATTCTTTGTCTCTGGCGGTATCGCACAACCAGCATTGATTGCACCTAGAGCGAATAATAACTCTGCTAGCGGTCAAGATCCTGCTTTTGATGGAACTCCTGTTCTCAGAGTTCTGAGCACCACTGATTTTGAAGTTGATAGTGGCATTTCCACTAGAGCTCACAATTATGCAAGATGTGGTAAAGTAAATCAATTACTCAAAGTTGTTTTTGATCAACCACATAATTATGTAAATATTCCACTGCAATACAGTGATTCCTCTCTTGGATCAGGTGGATTAAATGCAACCATTGATGTGGTTGTTGGCCAAGGATCTAGTGTTATAGATTTCTCAATATCAAACACTGGGTATGGATATGGTGTTGGTCAAGTCTTAACGATCCCTTCTGGAGGTGCAACTGGAATACCCACAACAGCGTCTTCTAATTTTGAAGAATTTAAAGTTGATATTTTAGAAATTGATTCTGACTCATTTGTAGCATGGTCTATTGGACAACTTCAAGTTCTTGATGATGTATCTTCACTGTTTGACGGAATAACAAAGACATTCCCAATTAGTTTGAATGGAAATTCTTTCTCAATTCAATCTGCACCTGGATCACTTGTAAAAGTTCAAGATACTTTATTACTCTTTGTTAATGATATTCTTCAGGTTCCTGAGGAATCTTATTTCTTCACTGGAGGAAGTAACTTTAGTTTTGAAGAAGCACCTAAAGCAGGTGATACATTTAAACTAATTTTCTATAGAGGAACTGGTGGAGCTGATGTTATTGATAGAGACATCATTGAGACTGTAAAGACTGGTGATGATCTCACTATTGGATACAATAGAAAACTGAAGCAAACACCATTAAATCTAAATCAAGATAAATTCTTGCAGGAAGATGCACGTACAGTTTCTGAGATAACATCCTCAAGTTCTGTTGATACAAATCCATACTCTGGAGGCGGTATTAGTGATCTGACTAGAATGCTGAGACCTGTTAAGTGGTGCAGACAACAAGAAGATAGAATTGTTAATGGAAAGAAAGTTAGTAAGGCCAGAGATCTTTACAACGCAAGGATCTTCCCATCAACTTATATAATTAAATCTGTTGGTATTGGATCTACAATTATTAGTGTTGATAATGTAAAACCATTCTTCAACGCTGCAAATGAAAATAAAGTTAGCACTGATTTCCAAAAGAATATTGTTTTTGTAGATAATCCTCAGAACGTAGCAGCTGCTGCGACAGCAGTTGTTGGAAATGGCGTAACAGTTGCATCAATAGTCGTTACAGACGGTGGTAAGGGTTACACTAGTGCTCCATCCGTAACTATACAGAATCCTGTTGGGTTAGGAACAACCTCTAGGGCAACCGCTACAGCAACTATCTCTGGGGGATCTGTAACTGCTATCTCTGTTGATACAGGTGGAATTGGTTATGCACAAACAACTCATCCTAGAGTGCTGATTGGACCTCCAACCTTTGTAACGGAGACGAATACGATTGATTCTTATTCGGGCGATTTTGGAATTATAACCGGCATTGGCACAACATCTATAGCAGGTGTTGCTGTCACCGGACTTGTTCTTGATCTCGTTATTCCATCTGATTCATTCTTGAGAGATAGTGCTATCACTCAACCATCTGCAATAACTGCAAGTGGAATTGCTACTGGTGATTTGTTTGTTATTAGAAATTCAAACGTTGGTCATGGTGTAACCTCCTTAGACGAAAACAATGCCGTTGTTGGTGTTGGCACATCCTTTATGGACGGAGTTTACAGAGCAGCACATGTCACCACTGGAGTGTCAACTGATGCTATTGGTTTTGGACTAACTACATTAACTCAGGTTGTTGTAAGTGTAAATAGTTTGAATGGATTAACTGGACTAGCAACTGCTAGTTTCTATGGTGAGTATAGTTGGGGTAAACTGACCCTCTCAGATAGATTTAAGAATCAAACATACACAGCAAATACTTCAAATGGTATTACTGGAATTGAAACAGGCCCTGTTGTGATTAGACAAAAATCATTAAAGGTCCAAAATTATAGTACATAATTCATACTAAATAAAGAAAAATCTCTCTCAAAATGGCTGCCATTATAACTGATCAGGTTAGAATATTAAACGCAAAGAATTTTGTTTCTGGCGTTACTACTTCTGATAACTCATATTATGCTTTTGTTGGGTTACCAAACCCGACAGATATACAATCTGATTGGGATGATGATCCTCCTAGCCCTGTAGATAATTTTAGTCAGACTAACGATACATGGGACACCATGATCGCTATGAAGAAAATAACCTCAGAGGACATTAAACTTGTCGTCAGAAAGGTAAGTTGGAATTCTGGAACAACTTACGATTACTATAGACATGATTATAGTATATCAAATATTCCAAGAAATGCTAACGGCACTTCATTATACTCTGCAAATTATTATGCGATTAACAGCGATTTTAGAGTGTATATTTGTTTAGATAATGGAACAAATCCAGAAAATCCTAATGGGAGACCTTCTCTAGATGAACCGACATTCACTGATTTAGAACCAAGAGCTGCCGGGACAAGTGGTGATGGGTATATTTGGAAATATCTCTATACGATTAAACCATCTGATTTGATCAAATTTGATTCCACTGAATTTATGCCAGTTCCTTTAAATTGGGAAACTAGCACTGAGCATGCCTCTGTAAGAGATAATGCTATTGATGGAAGTATTAAAACGGTTATTATAAACAATAGAGGTGTTGGATTAGGAACTGCAAATAGAACTTACACTAGAGTTCCCATCAAAGGAGATGGAAGTGAAGCTGAGTGTACTGTGGTTATCAACAATGATCAACAAGTTGATAGTGTTACAATTTCAAACCCAGGAAAAGATTACTCATTTGCTAGCGTTGATTTAGTTGCAGGAAATGTTCCAACCGGAACAGCTAATCCAAGTCTTAATGTCATAATTTCTCCACCTGGTGGACATGGAGCAGACGTTTATAGAGAATTGGGTGCCAAAAATGCACTTCTTTATGCAAGAATTGAAAATGATGATGAAAACCCCGATTTTATCACAGGAAATCAAATTTCTAGAATTGGTATTGTAAAAAATCCAAAATCTTTTAATTCTTCCACTAATCTTTCGCTATCAAAAGCTAGTGCAGTGTATGCAATGAGGTTGGTTGGTGCTGGATATAGTTCAGCAACTTTCACTGCAGACTCTACTATTACACAAACAGTTGGTACAGGTGTTACTGCAATAGGTAGAGTGATAAGTTATGACCAGGTTACTGGAGTTTTAAAGTATTGGCAAGATAGAACTCTTGCAGGATTTAATACTGATGGGACGGCACAAACGTCTCCAACATATGGATTTGGATTGACAAGATTCTCCAGTTCAATATCTGGAAATGGATCTCTTAGTATCGTAGGAACGACTTCTGGATTAAGTATTTCAACTACATTTAGCGGTCTCTCTACCACTCTAAATAATAGAACATATTACCTTGGACAGTCATTTACAAATGGTTTGTCAAATCCAGAGGTCAAAAAATATTCTGGAGACATAATTTATATTGACAACCGACCAGCTATTACAAGATCTTCAAACCAAAAAGAAGATATAAAAATTATACTGCAGTTCTAATAAACCATGGCGCAACAAACCAACCTCAATGTATCACCATATTTTGATGATTTTGATTCATCAAATGATTATTATAAGGTTCTGTTTAAACCTGGATACCCTGTTCAAGCGAGGGAACTGACAGGACTACAGTCGATTCTTCAAAATCAAATTGAACAGTTTGGTTCCCACATATTTAAAGAGGGAGCCAAAGTTATTCCGGGAAATACCACTTTTGATACTGGATATACTGGTGTTTCTATTAATCCAACTCACTTAGGTGTTCCAGTTGACGCATACCTGACGCAGTTAGTAGGTAAAAGAATATATGGTCTTACATCTGGAGTTAGTGCTGAGGTTGTAAATTTCATTACTCCTGATCAGAGTGACTTTGATATTCATACAATTTATATTTCATATCTTTCGTCTGGTCTTGGTGATAATGCACAGTCAGAATTTAATGACGGCGAACTTTTAGCATGTGATGAAAATATTCTTTCTGGCCCAGAAAATAGTGTTTTTGTCCCTGCAGGAGAATCTTTTGCATCAACTTTATCAGAAAACTCCGTAACTACTGGAGCTGTTTTTTGTGTTGATAATGGTGTATATTTTATTAGAGGAAATTTTGTTAATGTTGCACAACAAACTTTATTATTAGATCAGTACGATAACCTTCCTACCGGAAGAGTTGGATTTAATGTTCAAGAGAGCATTGTCAATGCTGATGAAGATCCCACACTTGCTGACAACTCAAAAGGATTTAATAATTATGCAGCACCAGGTGCTGATAGACTTAAGATTACTGCAACTTTAGCATTTAAAGATTTTGAAGATCTTAATGATAATAACTTTGTAGAACTTGCAAAAATTGAAGATGGCGTGCTTCAAAGTGATTTTGTTAATGACACTTCTCAATTTAGATTGCTCAGAGATGAATTAGCAAGGAGAACATTCGCAGAATCTGGAGATTACACAGTCACTGCGTTTGGAGTAGAAATTAGAGATTCTCTTAATAATAATCTTGGCAATGATGGTGTTTTTCCAGCAGGACAAGATACTCCAGATGGAAGACCAGTAAGTGATGATGTTGGTTTATATGCCATTGCACCAGGAAAGGCATTTGTTAAAGGATATGAGGTAAGATCTTTAGATACCGCTTATATAAGTTTTCCAAAAACAAGACAATCATCAACTTTAACAAATCAAGGAGTAAATTATAATACTGGAGTAACTATAAGAGCTAATAATGTTAAGGGAGCTCCCGAAATTGGCATTGGAAATACTTATGTTGTAAGTTTACGTGATCAAAGAGTTGGTGTTGCCACGGCCGCTCCTGGTGAAGAAATTGGTTTAGCAAGAATATATGATTGTGCGTTAGAGTCCGGATCATATGATACAGAATTTTCGTCTGTAAATCAGTGGGATATTTCACTTTTTGACGTTAGATTACAAACAAATGTAACTCTAAATGAAAAGATTGATCTTACTGTACCGACTTTTGTAAAAGGAAAGTATAGTGGATCAACTGCATTTTTGAGAGATGCTGTATCCGATAGCACATCCTTAAAACTTTATGATACTGTAGGTGAGTTCCAAAAAAATGAACCATTTATTTTTAATGGTATAGAGGATAGTAGAGTTGCTCTTGCAGTCACGGCACACTCGATGTCCGACGTTAAAGCAATCTACGGTGGTCCTTCCGTATCAGTCGGCCCAGGAGTTGTTGGTGTTGGATTAACGTTTGTTGCAGACACTATTCAAAGAGACTTATTCTTCTTTGGACAAGCACAAGTTACTGATAGAGTTAGAGCAACTGGTATTAGCACGGTAACTAGTATTTCAGAAAATTTCCCTGGAAATTTAAAAATTGGCAATATACTTGCATTTACAAACCCCGATACTTCAACTGGTCAGTCAACACAAACTTTAGCAAGAATTGTTAGTGTTGGTAGTTCTCAAGTTACAGTTACTGGTGTTACAACAGTATCAAAAGTGAGCGAGGGGTCAATTCCTCAAGTAGGGGCAGCAAATATTGTAAGTGTATCTGATTTAAGACTTATTACCACTCCTTTAGGAGACGCTCAGGATAATAGGTTATATACATCAATGCCAAAGAGAAACATTTCAAATGTTGATCTTAGCGATTCACAACTGATTATTAGAAAATCTTTTGATGTTGTTATTACAACAAATAATGAACTAAACTCTGGTGTTGTTGCTGGAAACAATGAAACATTCCTAGCATTTGATGAAGAAAGATATTCTCTTGTAAGGCGTGATGGAACTACTGAGGTTCTGACATCAGATAAATTAGCATTCACCAGTGGTAACACAGTTCTTCAAATTAATAATATTGGTGCTGATTTGACTGCCAACATGGAGGCAAAATTAGTCACCACGCTTAAGAAAATAAAACCCAAAGCAAAACTCAAGAGAAAGAATAGAGTAAACACTCTAGTTGTTGATACATCTAAGTTAGTTGGTTCTGGTGTTGGGGCTACCACTCTGAATGATGGTCTCTCATATGGAAATTATCCATATGGAACAAGAGTGCAAGATGAAAGAATTTCGTTGAACACTGGTGATATTATAGAAATTTTAGGAATCTTTGAATCAAATAATACATCGCAGGCATCTGCACCTAGATTAACCCTAACTTCAATTTCTGGTCCTACAGGTAAAACATCTGATTTAATAATCGGAGAAAAAATTACAGGTAAAACTTCGGGATCAATTGCTGTAGTTGCAGAAAAAGTTGCAGATGAGCAACTTAGCTACATCGATTTAAATGACTTTGGTTTCAGTGAAGGAGAGACTGTTACCTTTGAAGAATCAGATTTGCAAGCAGTAATTTCTTCCTTGGATATTCCAAGTAAAGATATTTCTTCAAATTATACGTTTAATAATGGTCAGAAATCAACTTTCTATGACTATGGTTTCTTAACTAGACAATCTAATGCTAAAGAACCATCTAGGCAATTAAAAATCTACTTTAAAAATGGATTCTATGATTCTTCTGACGATGGAGACATAACGACACATAATTCATATAATACTTTTGATTATGGAAGAGAGATTCAAACAGTTAATGGAGATAGAAATACTGATATTATTGATATTAGACCAAAAGTATCTGACTACATTATTACAGAAAGCACTAGATCTCCACTTGAATTCTTAGGTAGAACTTTCACTGCTTCTGGAAATTCTGCGACTAATATTTTAGCTCCTGACGAATCTATCGTAACAAATTATTCTTTCTTTGGAGGAAGAATTGATAGATTATACATTAATGATAGAGGAGACTTTGAGGTAAAACTGGGAAATCCAGCAGAGAGACCAGAAAAACCCGATCCCATTGATAATGCGCTAGAAATTGCGACCATTACACTTCCTCCGTACCTCTATTCTACGGAAGATGCATCGATTCATTTCTTAGATCATAAGAGATATACGATGCGGGACATCGGAAAACTGGAAGATAGAATTAGAAATCTAGAGTATTATACTTCGCTTTCTATTCTAGAAACAGAAACTGCTAACTTGTTTGTACCGGATAATTCTGGATTAAACAAATTTAAATCAGGTTTCTTTGTAGATAACTTCACATCATTCTTAGCTCAAGAAGATACTAGAGTTATCAAAAATAGTATTGACCAAGCTAACAAGGAATGTAGGGCAACACACTATACAAATTCTATTGATTTGGTAGTTGGTCCAGTTGACCCTTCAGCTGTAGATTTAACACAAGCTGCATTAGATCGATTCCCAGAGGGAACTAATACTAGAAGAACTGGAGATGTTATCACTCTAGATTATGATGAGGTTGAGTATCTTGCTCAAGAATATGCAACTAGAACTGAGAGCGTTACTCCATTCCTGTTGAGTTTCTGGAGAGCAAATATTAAACTTACTCCATCATCAGATACTTGGACTGATACTGCTAGAGTTAAAGCAAAGGTTATTGATGTTGAAGGTAATTATGCAAGCACTGTAGATATTGCTGCTAGACAGTTTGGTGGATTTGATCCACAAACTGGATTAACACCAATTCTTTGGAATGCATGGCAAACTCAGTGGACCGGTGTTAGAAGTGTGGAACGGCCAAGGGTTGATAGAACTGAAGTCACAGGTCGTAATAGTTGGTTTACTAGTAGAAGGACTTCTGGCGGTGGAACATCTGTTACCAGATTTGAATCCACTACTAGAACTACTTTCCAAGATACATTTACTGATAATTTCCGAACCGGACTTAACTTTAGGAATGGTAGAAGACAGTTAATTACACCTCAAGTTGAAACTGAGAGTCTTGGAGATAGAACTCTCAGCAGAGAGGTAATCTCTTTCATGAGATCCAGAAATATTGAGTTTGTTGGTAGAGGATTTAAACCATTAACTCAAGTCTATCCTTTCTTTGAAGGTATCGACGTATCCAGATTCTGTTTTCCAAAACTTCTGGAAGTTCAGATGCTCTCAGGATCTTTCCAGGTTGGAGAGACTGTTCATGGAAGACCAATTAAGAGTCTTTCTGCTGGAGGAGCATCTTTTAGAACTGGATTACAAATACAATTCAGATTATGTCAACCAAATCATAAATCTGGTCCATATAATGCTCCAGAAAGAATATATGCAAGTAATCCATATACATCAACTGTCGGAGCAAAATCAGATGAAGCCCAAAGAGGTGAGTTTGAACTGTTTGCATTAGGAGATGCACAAACACTTCCTTCTACCTATTCTGCAACATCTACACTTCTTAATGTTGATACCTTAGCACTTGCAGAACAACCTGCAGGATCATTCTTTGGATTTGTTGAAACTGGAATGCTTCTATATGGAGTTACTTCAGGTGCTCGTGCTAGAATTGTAAACAACAGACTTATCACCGATTTAAGTTCTGATGTTTTAGGAAGTTTCTTTATTCCTTCACCAACAATTAATGCAAATCCTAAGTTTACGACTGGAACAAAAACTTTTGTTCTAATTGATAATAAGCAGAACAGTGAGGAAGACGCATTAACATTAGCATCGGAAACTTACACTGCATCTGGAACTCTGGAGACAGTACAAGAAACTATTGTTTCTGTAAGAAATGCTAAAGTTGAGGTTCTTGCTGAAAGAGAGGAAGTGCCCCGTGAGGAGTTTACAGGCACAACAGTAGAGACTGTAGCAGGTACACCAGTCACAACAGTAACTTCCACCACAACCTTTACTCCACCGCCACCGGCACCAGATCCCCCAGCAAGAGGTGACGGCGGTGGATCTCCACCTGCGACACCTAGACCTCCAGCATCCGGTAATACTCCTGGTGGCCACCGTCGTCGTGGTCGCCCACCTGTTCGTCGTGTCAGGAGAAGAAGAGTCGTAAGAAGAAGAGTTGCAAGAAGAAGAGTCTCAAGAAGACGGAGAGGTGGAAGACGGGGAAGAAGAAGACGGAGAAGAAGAAGACGGAGAAGAAGAGGTAGAAGACGGAGAAGAAGAGGTAGAGATCCAATTGCACAGTCATTCACTGTCTTTGGTGATAGCGGAGTCTTCCTAACCAGTATTGATATTTTCTTCGCAGAAGTTGATACTAATGATATTCCAGTGATTCTTCAGTTGAGGACAATGGAAAATGGTATCCCAACGGAAACTATTCTACCATTCTCGGAAATAACGCTCCCTCCTTCAGAGATTCAAACATCTACTAATGGTGATGTTGGAACTAGAATCTTCTTTGATGCTCCAGTATACGTTGAAGAGCAAACTGAATATGCAATGGTCTTAGTTTCTGCTTCCACGAAGTATAAAGTTTGGATTTCTAGAGTTGGTGAAAACGACAGAATTACAGATCAGTTCGTTTCTACTCAACCAGATCTTGGATCCTTCTTTAAATCTCAAAATGGTTCTACTTGGGAACCAAGCCAGTGGGAAGATCTTAAGTTCGTAATTAACAGAGCGAGATTCTCTCCTTCTGGAACTATGGAACTGTATAGTCCAATCCTTGCTGAAGGAAATGCTCAAGTTCCTACATTGATGCCAGATTCAATTAATCTAAATTCTAGAAAAATTAGAGTTGGATTAACAACAGGTCTGAACTTTGCAAATAATGGTAGTCATGTTCCTGAACTCGGAAACACAATTTTCCAAGTTAATTCCAATGCAACTGGCAACTATGTTGGTAGTGCGGGATCTGCAACAGGTAACCTTAATCTTAATAATGCTGGTATTGGATTTACCCCACATAGTGGAAGTTTTGGATATGACAATACTTCATTATCCAATATAACTGGTGTTGGTCAAAATCTGACAGCAGACATTCATGTTGTCAACGGTGTTGTTGCTGTTGCAACGGTTCGTAGTGGTGGATCTGGTTACACCGTTGGTGATGTTCTTGAACTTTCCAGCGGACTTGGTAATCAAGCTACCGGAAGAAATGCTAGATTCTCTATTGTTTCTATTGGCGCTACAAATGAACTGATTCTTGATAATGTTCAGGGAGACTTTATCACAGGTGTTGGAAACACAATCATGTTTACCAACAGTGTCGGTATTGGCACCACCCTTGGTGGAGAAAATTCTGCCGCTCGTGTCAGTTCTGTTACTACTGTCTCTGATGGTCTTCATATCGTTGTTGATCATAGAAATCATGGAATGCACCACGAGACCAATAGAGTAATCCTTTCTGACATTGAACCTGATGCTATTCCAACAAAGATTTCCGTAGCATACGATGAAACATCTACGAGTGATATCAGTGTCGATGATTCAACTGAGTTTGGAACGTTTGAAAACGTTGGTATTGGTACAACTAATGCTGGTTACCTGTTAATCGGTGAAGAGATCATGTCTTACACTGAAACTAATGGTAATACACTTGGAGGAATTACCAGACAGATTGATGGAACACCTGCCACCGATTACCCAGCAGGAACACCTATTTACAAATATGAACTTGGTGGAGTATCATTAAGAAGGATTAACAAAGAACACGCTCTTAGCGATGTTACTGTTAATAATCCAATCACGTTTGATTCTTATAACGTTAAGGTTGATATGGCGTCTTCTGGTATTGCCAGAACGACTGGAGAGAGTTTCCCAATTCTCTACCTCAATCAAACCAAATCATCCGGTGGGTTCGGTGCTAAGGCCACTCAGAACATGCAGTATGAGATTATCACACCACAGATTCAGAATCTGACTCTCCCTGGAACTAACATCAATGCTACGATGAGATCTATTTCAGGAACAAGTTTGGGTGATGGATCTGCAGATGGCACTGATCTTCCATTCGTTGTTCAAGATAGAGATGCTCTTACTCTTAACAACAGCAATTATCTTTCTTCACCAAGAATTATTGCTTCAAGAGTTAATGAGACCAATGCAGCATCACTGCAAGATCTTCCAGGTGAGCGTTCATTGAACATCACACTTGAACTTACTACTGACAGCGAGTTCCTCTCGCCTGTTATTGATACTCAAAGATTGAGTGCAATTTTCACAACCAACAGAATTGATGCTCCAATCACAAATTATGCTCAAGATAATAGAGTCAATAGTTTGAATGAGGATCCAACATCTTGTCAGTATGTTTCTAAGGAGAACAATTTAGAAAATCCTGCTTCTTCACTCAAGGTTATTCTTGATGCTCATATCAACCAATATGCAGACATCAGAGTATTCTATGCAGTTAGCGAAACATCTAATTTTGATCCTATATTTATACCATTCCCTGGCTTTGATAACTTGAATGATAAGGGTGAAATCATTGCTTTTGAAAATAGTAATGGCAAATCTGATACTCGTAATGTAGTATCTGATGTTGCCGGATTTGCTCCTCAAGACTTAGATTACAGAGAATTAACATTCACTGCTGATAATCTTCCAGCATTCAAGTCGTTTAGAATCAAGGTTCTTATGACAAGTACGAATCAGACCTATCCACCTAGAATGAAGGACTTGAGAGTTATCGCCACCGCATAATATGAAACATAAAGTAAAGGATCAAACTCATCTTGTTAGAGATACTACAAACAACTGTATTATTAATACAAGTCAGTCTCAATATAATGATTACATACGCCGTCGTAATGTAAAAGACGAAGAAAAGCGAACTATAGAAAATCTTGAGACTGACGTTGCTAGTATGAAAGATGATTTAAATGAAATCAAGTCACTATTAAGGAGTTTAACAAATGGATCCTGACACAATTGAACTTAAAAATTTGTCAAAGAGTTTTGCATATCAAAAAATTGCAGTCGAAATTGATGAGTGCGATGATCGTGAAACTCTCAGGACCATCGCTAAATCATTTGTCAAACTTTATTATAAGCAACAAGAGACAATGCAGATCATAGGATTACCGACAGATGGCAACTAAAAAAATAACTTTCGATCCGGATGCAGGTGCTTCACCAGAGGCTAATTTTAGTATGCTTGGTGGAGCAAACTTTGAAGGAAACTTTGAGGTTGTAGGCACATCTAATACTGCCTTTAGTCTTGAGGGGTATTCTGGGTCATCTCAGATGACTAAGAGCGTATCTATCGGGTCCACTGCTTTTCCTGCAGCAACTTTTGCTGTTGGATTTACAAGTGCTCTTGATGGTAAGGTTCGCATCTCTCTTGGTGGAACACAGACTAAATTGTTAAATGAAGGTCGATATGTATATGATGTGATTGTTAGTTCTGGAAATACATTCTACACGTTAGTTAATGGTAATATTCTTGTACGTCCAGGAGTGTCATCAATAACGGCACTATAAATATAAAAAAGGTAATATATTGTAAATGGCACAACCATCTACCCGACAAGAACTCATTACCTATTGTAAGAGACAACTTGGGGCTCCAGTATTAGAAATAAATGTCGCTGATGAGCAGATCGAAGATCTGGTAGATGATGCTATTCAATATTTTCATGAGAGACATTTTGATGGTGTAATACAAACCTTTTTACACTACAAATTTACTCAAGATGACGTAGACAGAGGAAAGGGTCCTGATAAAGCAGGAGTTAGTGGAATCACGACAACAACTGTTAATCATAGTGTAGGCGTCACAACTACTTTTCAATACGAGGAAAATAATAACTACATTCAAATTCCACCAGCTGTTATTGGTGTAAACAAAATTTTTCGTTTTGACGGATCTAACACTGCAACTAATAACATGTTCAGTGTTAAATATCAACTATTCCTTAACGACATTTATGGTTTAGGATCAACAGAAATTCTTAGTTATGCAATGACTAAAAGATATCTTGAAGATATCGATTTTGCATTGAGTACAGAAAAGATGATTAGATTTAATCAGAGGCAAGATCGTTTATATCTAGACATTGATTTTGGTAGTGTTAGAGAAAATGATCGTATAATTCTTGATTGTTATCGAGTAATAGACCCCTCAGACCACTCTAGAGTCTTTAATGATTCATTCTTAAAGAGATACTTAACAGCCTTAATTAAAAGACAATGGGGACAAAATTTGATTAAGTTCCAAGGAGTAAAACTTCCTGGTGGAACAGAACTAAATGGCAGACAAATCTATGATGATGGAATGAAAGATCTTGAAATTATCAGAGAGCAAATGTCTAACACGTATGAACTTCCACCTCTTGATATGATCGGATAAGGATTATGTTAAATCCATTTTTTCAACAAGGATCCTCTGGAGAGCAAAGTCTTGTTCAAGATTTAATCAATGAACAGTTAAGGATATATGGCATAAATGTACATTATTTGCCAAGAAAATATCTAACACAGAACACTGTTATAAAAGAAGTAATAGAATCAAAGTTTGATGATGCCTACCCGATAGAGGCTTACATCGAATCTTTTGAAGGATATGGAGATAATCCAACACTACTATCTAAATTTGGTATTCAAGCGACGAATGAAATAACTTTAATTATTTCTAAGGAGAGATTTGAGACTTATATTTCTCCATTGATGAAGAATGAATCAGATGTAAAACTTTCAACTCGTCCAAAAGAAGGAGATCTAATATATTTTCCATTAGGTGATCGTTTATTTGAAATTAAATATGTTGAGCACGAAAAACCATTCTATCAATTACAAAAAAATTATGTTTATGAGTTGAGATGCGAACTCTTCCGTATTGAAGATGAAGTTATCGATACTGGAATTGAAGAGATTGATAATGAGTTGATCGGAGATGATTATGATGGAACATCCGAAAGTGGTGTATCAACGATTATTGGAGTTGCACAACTTCTGTTTGTTGTTGGAACAGGAACTACTGCCACGGCAGTTACTTCACTTGTAAACAATGGTATCAGATTTATAAGACTCACTAATAGAGGAGCGGGTTATAGCACTTTACCAACAGTAGGAATTTCATCAGGTGCTGTCGGTTCAGTAACTGGAATAGGAACAGCCTCTCAAATGATAAGTGGTATAAATGTTTGCAATACAAACACACATAATAAATTAAAATCTGTTCAACAAGTAGCGATAGTTAATCCAGGAACAGGATATACTTCTGCACCCAAGATTCAATTTAGTGGTGGTGGAGGATCTGGAGCGGCTGCTACATCAGGAATTTCTACAACTGGCGGAGTTGGAGTAGTCACTGTAAGCACCTCAGGTGGAGGATATGTTAATTCTCCCACAGTAACATTCTCCACACCAAAACATGTTGGGGCAGCTGCAACTGCAGTCATTAATAGCGGAAGCGTTGTGTCTGCACCCATAAGTATTGGTTCTTCTGCCTTCCTGTTCCCTGGAGGCACCACTGGTGGAGCATTCTATAGAACTGCACCTACAGTCACTTTTGCGGCACCTACGTCAGGAGCCACAGCAACTGGTATCGCAACTATAAGATTTAATTCTCTTCATTATCAAGGAACTGTTGGCATCGGATCTACAACGATCACAGGAATTAGTACTCTTGGAGTCATTGTTGGAGATAGAGTAAGATTAGGTATTGGATATAGTGATTCTTACAATTTTATTGCAGAAAATGCATTTGTTTCTGGTATTGGTCAAAGCAGTCTTATCATGTCAACTGCTGCAACAAATGTTAGCGCAGCAACATCCGTATTTGAACTTGGAAGAGATCAATGCGGTATTGTCACTGGCATTATAATTACATCTGGTGGTAGTGGATATACTTCAGCGCCAGTAGTATCAATCTCTAATACCGTTGGTGATAAGAACTATATCGACTTCCATGCTACTTTAGGGATCGCTACAGCGACTGGTATTTCTACGCTAACCTCTGCTGGAGCGGTTGATAAAGTCTTTATCACAGATTCTGGACATGGTTATGTGATAACGCCTACGATAACAATTGAAGATCCTGCTTCAGATTCTACTGGAACGTTTAAGTTTAATGAGATTATAACTGGATCTTCAAGCGGAACAACTGCTAGAGTTAGAATTTTCAATGAGTCAACTAATCGATTAGAGGTTATGAATGTTAATGGAAGTTTCACTCAAGGAGAGACTTTAACTGGTGCTGAATCTGGAGCTCAATACGTATTCAGAAAATCAGAAACATTCCCACCACTTACCAATTTTGCAGATAATAATTCAATTGAGACCGAAGCTGATGCAATTTTAGACTTCTCTGAAGAGAACCCCTTCGGCACTCCATAAATAAAGATACTCAATAGGTGGAGTATTGTAGGTTTGACCAATGTTTGAATATTTTTACAACGAAATTTTAAGAAAGACCATCATATCTTTTGGTACTCTTTTTAATTCATTAGAGATTCAACATCAAGACTCTTCTGACAATACTACTAGTATTGTTAGAGTTCCTCTTGCGTATGGACCTACTCAAAAGTTTCTTGCAAGACTAGAACAATCTCCGGATTTAAGTAAAGGGACAGCAATGACTCTCCCTAGGATGTCATTTGAGTTTATTGGATTAACTTACGATCAATCAAGAAAGGTAACCACAACCCAACAGTTTACGGTTAAAGATCCAGATAGTGATTCTGATGTCAAAAAATCATTTATGCCAGTTCCATATAATATGCAATTTGAACTGAGCATTATGTCTAAATTGAATGATGATGCTCTGCAGATTGTAGAACAAATTCTTCCATACTTTCAACCACAATATAATTTGACAGTAAATTTGGTTGGTGCAATAAACGAAAAAAGAGATATTCCTGTTATATTAGAAAATATAACAATGCAAGATGATTATGAAGGAGATTTCTCTACTCGTAGATTTCTTCTTTATACATTGAGATTTACAGCGAAGACTTATCTGTTTGGTCCTATCTCTGCTGCGACTAAAGATATCGTCAAGAGTGCTTCTGTTTCTTACTACTCTGGAGACAGTAAGAGTACAATTAGAGATCTTACATATAGAGTTAGACCAAGAGCTATCAAAGATTACACTGGAGATGTCGTCACTAATCTTGCTGAGGATATCGATGGTCATGCAACTACGTTTAATGTAGATAGTGGATCTTCCATCACTCTCAAAAAATATATTGAAATTGGTGGCGAAGAAATGTTTGTTACCAAGATTACTGATAACAAAATCACCGTGGAAAGAGGAAAGGACGGCACAACTATTATCTCACATCTTAGAGGTGCAGAAGTCAAAGGCATTGATTATACCGCTAGAGAAGATAGTGATAGCGTAGCAGCCGGAGATGACTTTGGATTTGATGGAGATATTACATAATCATGAATAAAAAATATGATGGTCTAGACGAAGCATTTAACGTGGAGACAGAAATTGTCTCTGCTGAAAAAGAGTCGATAGAAGTTGCTAAAAGATTAAAAGTAGAAAAAGATGATATTAACAAAGACTATGACTATACTCGTGGTAATCTGTATAGTATAATTGAAAAAGGACAAGAAGCAATTAATGGTATTCTAGAACTTGCACAAGAAAGTGAAATGCCTAGAGCATATGAAGTTGCAGGCCAATTAATTAAAAATGTGGCAGATGCAACTGACAAATTAATGGACCTTCAGAAAAAGTTGAAAGATGTCAATGAAGAATCTAAAAAAGGCCCTACTAATGTAACGAATGCACTTTTTGTTGGATCTACTTCTGATCTGTCCAAATTTCTTAAGTCTCAAAATGAAGACACAGAGAAAAAATAAATATAACTATAACTGAGGTAATAATAAGTGGCATTAAAGAAGCCTTCCGATTTTTATATTAAACCTGAAGAGAAGAGTTCTTTTGATTCTTTGAAGGAAGAACTTTCTTCTTCTGAACCAAAGAAGATTGAAAAGATCTCGGAAGCTTTTAGTGCGTTTAAAAGTAATTTAAATCACATTCAATCTCTAACAGATTTTTCTTCAACTTTTGAAAGTTTCAAGGAAAATGTTGAAAAAGTTGAAACTATTTCTAATGAGATTGGTGATGTAAAAAAAGAGATTCAAACTCTAATCAAAAAAGAAGATTTAGATGATGCTATGATGGCTCATCTTTTCTTCGTGGAAGAAGCGATTGCAAAAGTTGAAGATAAAATATCAGGAGTCAACGAAGATATTGTAAGTAAAATTAGTAATGACTTTTCAGATTTATCTGAAATGGTCGATTCATTTATAAATTTTGAGGTCCCAAAATATAAAGATTTAATTTCTGAATCAGAAATTAGAATTGATAGTAGATTTATAAATCTAAAAGATTCTGTAGAAGAAAATTTTGATACGATTAGAGCAGATGTTAATAAGGAAGTTACAAATGTTTTATCAGAAGTTGAGACTATCAACCAAAATAGTCTGTCTATCATAAGAGATGAGGTTGAGAATATTGCCAATCTTGTTAATGATGATTTACCCGAATACAAAAAGTTTTTCGTTGAAACTGAATTAAGAACGGAAGAGAAAATCAGTGATGCTCAAAATATTTTTGATGAAAAAATTAATTTTATCAATCAAACATATCAGGAACGATTAGAAGAATTAAATTCCACAGTCAAAGAATTTACTAATACGGAGATTCCAAAGTACAGCAAAATGCTGGTGGAGTCCAAATTAAAATCAGAACAGGAAGTCAAAGAGTTAGAAACATCTGTCTTGAAAAAAGTTAGTGATCTAACAGAACAGATTGAGAATCTCTATAAAGTCAATAATATCAAAGAAACCGATATTGACTCTCTTTTAGAAAAAGTTCAAACAACTGTCCAAGAATCGAAAAATCAAACTGGAGAAATCTTTGAATCTTATGCAAGATTATGTAAAGATTCAAAGAAAAGAGAAGTAACAGAAGATAAGAAACTAAAAGCATTTTCTGGTAGATTAGAAAATTTTGCAGAAAAACTTGAAAAGATTGAGGAAACTACAGTTCAAGATGTTTTAGAACTTCAAGCTAATCTTGATATTAGTACATCTGCATATCATGAAAGATTGAAGAAAGAAGTTTATAAGTTTGAGGAAAATCTTGTCGATCAAATTAAAGATCTTGAGATTAACTTAAACACCAATGAAGTACATATTAAAAAGCAGAATGAGCACATTGAAAATATCAAAGAAGAAGTTCAAGATGTAATTAGCAAACTTCATATTGATTCTATTGAAGAGAAGAATCAAGCTCTTATCGAGAAAGTAAATCATATTGAAGACGTTCTTTCTAAGTTTAGCGAAAAGGCACTTCTGACTGAAGATACTCCAATTACACCAGGAAGTCCCGATACTAAGACTAATGATCCCCTCACATCATTAGACAAGAACTATGTAACTCTGAAACAACTTCAAGATCACTATAGACTTTTTATTAATAGAATCCAGGTTCAGTTGTCCTCCATCGGTGGCGGTGGCGCTGGATTTATAAAAGATCTTGCAGATGTTAGTTTTGATGAGAGTACGGGCACCAATAAACTCTTAATCTATAACGGAACAGAATGGGTTGGTATTGCTAGTACAGCACTCAGTGGAACTGGAGAGGCCACAACATTATCAAGTGACGTGAGTGGAGTTAATCTTACCCTTACTGGGAACCTAAGTGTTGGTGGCACAGTAACTTATGATGATGTCACTCATGTAGATTCTATTGGTATTGCTACTGCTAGAAGTGGTTTAGAGATTGGTGCTGGAAGTATAACCACAATAATTAAATTAGACGCTGCTACGGCAACAACCACAACAACATCAGAATCTAATATCGATACTTTTGATGCATCTATTTTCAGATCTGCACAATATCAGATACAAATAACTAGAGGATCTTTATATCATGTAACGACTTTGAATGTTTTGCACGATGGCACTGATGTTTACATGGCAGAATTTGGAACAATTAAAACAGGATCAACCCTCGCAACATTTGATGCCGACATAAATTCTGGAAACGTAAGAGTGAGAGCTACTCCTGCGTTTAGTTCATCTACAGTGTTTAAAATATCAAAAACATTGACAAAAGTATAAATAATAAGAGATTTTCTTTATTCTTATGGCGGGTTGGTCCGACAAATACAAAAAGTCAATCAACTGCGATAACCCAAAAGGGTTCTCTCAGAGAGCTCATTGTCAGGGTAAAAAGAAGAAAGTCGAAGAGGAAAAGAATCCTCGTATTCCCAGAAAACCTGGTCAACCAGCAAATTCTAAAAAGCACTCTGACCTTTACACGGATGAAAATCCAAAAGGAACGATTCATGGACTTGGGTTTAAAGATGTTGCAACCGCTAAAGCATCTGTTTCTAAAATTCGCAATTCATCAAGATCTCATGCTCACAAGATCCAGGCAGCAGTTGCTATGGAACAGAGAGCAAGAGAAATGGGTAAGACTTCGGAAGCAGCAGTCTTTAGAAAATATATCAACACAATGAAAAAGAAGACCAAAAAAATGAATGAAGGTTATGATGCCGACAGCTTTAATAAGCTGAAGGAAAAAATTGGTTCTGCTAAAAAACATCGTAAACCCGCAGTGGATGAAAAAATGGATGAGGAAAAACAAAACGGAAAATGTAAAGCAGGATCATATTACTGCTATACAGACAAAGTTTGTAAACCAATTCCAAAAGGTTTCATGGTAGATCCAAAAGGAATGCTCCGAAAGGAGAATGGTGCTTCCATCAGCGAAGAAGGTCTTCGTGACTGGTTTGGTAAGTCCAAATCAAAAGATGGTAAAGGTGGTTGGGTTAATGTCGTAACAGGTGGAACCTGTGCAAGTGACGAACCAGGGGAAGGCACACCTAAGTGTGTATCATCTGCAAAGAGAGCAAGCATGAGTAAAAAAGAAAGACTCTCTGCTGCTCGTCGTAAAAAGAAAGCAGACCCCGGACAACAATCAAAATCTAGTGCAGCAAAACCAACTTACGTATCTACTGATCCTAAGCCTAAGAAAAAAATGAACAAAGAAGAATTTGTAGCCCTACCTCTGCATATTGAAGTTCCATCTTCAATGGAAGCATTCAATGCAGGTCTGATGTTCAGGGAAAGTCTAGGAGAAGACTGTGGTATGCTTTTCGTTTTTAACGAATCAGGAGAAAAGTCATTCCACATGAAGAACACCACCATACCCCTTGATATTGCTTTTATCAACGAGGATGGTGTAATTGAAACTATTAAAGAATTAGAACCATTAAATGAGTCCTCAATCACATCTGATGCGAACGTTCTCTACGCTTTAGAAGTAAACCGTGGATGGTTTGAGGCCAATGATGTAAATGTTGGTGACAAAGTATTGAATATTGACGAAGCAAAAGACAAAAAAGGTAAAGGCAGTGGAACTAAAGATGCCTGTTACCATAAAGTCAAATCTCGCTACAGCGTATGGCCTTCAGCATATGCTTCCGGTGCCCTTGTAAAATGCCGTAAGGTGGGTGCCGCTAATTGGGGCAATAGCTCAAAGAAAGAGGGATTCTCTCCAGCACAACTTGCTGCTCTAGAATCGATTGGTGCTATTGAAATCAATGAAGCTGGTAAAAAATGCTGGAAGGGTTATAAAAAAGCGGGAACGCAAAAACTTTTTGGAAAGACATATAACCGTTGTGTAAAGGCAAACGAAGAGACCATCGAAACTGCTGATGGTAAAGCCTTCGCAGAGGTTACAGATATTGTCGGACCAGCAAATATGACTCCAGTTGTTGACACCAATGGTGTTTGGAAAGGAACGGAGGTTCAAGAAGCCGTTCGTATCCCAGCAAAAACTGGAAATATCATTGCAGTGACACTTGTCTGGAAAGGTAAGTATTACATGCTTAGAATGTTCTTCCCCTCAGCATCTAGACCCACCAGAGCAGATGTTCAATCAGAGATAGGTAAGGTTTACCCAGGTTCAAAACTATCAACTTTCACAGTTTCCGATTATGAACCCGGACAACCATTCCTCCAAGTTGCAGAAGGAGCAGCATGGACAAAAAAGGAAGGAAAAAATAAAAAAGGCGGACTCAATGAAAAAGGAAGGAAGTCTTACGAAAGAGAAAATCCAGGATCTGACCTCAAGGCACCAAGCAAAAAGGTTGGAAATCCCCGTCGCGCGTCGTTCTGCGCTAGAATGAAAGGAATGAAGGCAAAATTAACCAGTAAAAAAACTGCAAACGACCCAGATTCTAGAATCAATAAATCATTAAGAGCTTGGAACTGTTGATTAACTTATGTCTGATGATGTATATCTTGGTAATCCGAATCTAAAAAAAGCAAATACTGCTATTGAATTTACTGAAGATCAAATTGTAGAATTTGTTCGATGTAAAGATGATCCCGTTTACTTTGCAAAAAACTACGTAAAAATTGTTTCTCTTGATGAAGGTCTTGTTCCCTTCAAGCCTTATGACTTTCAAGAGAAGTTAATTAATAGATTCCATGAGAATCGATTTAACATCTGCAAAATGCCAAGGCAGACTGGTAAATCCACTACCTGTGTCTCATATCTTTTACACTATGCAATTTTTAATGATAGTGTTAATATAGGTATACTTGCAAACAAAGCAGCAACGGCAAGAGAGTTGTTAGGTAGATTACAAACTGCATACGAAAACTTGCCCAAGTGGATGCAGCAAGGCATCATGGTTTGGAACAAAGGTTCACTGGAGTTAGAGAATGGCAGTAAAATTTTGGCAGCTTCTACATCTGCGAGTGCTGTCCGAGGCATGTCGTTCAATATCCTCTTTCT
>TARA_R100001443_G_scaffold8698_1_pt1 | contig 37543 bp, 40 predicted proteins | sample TARA_R100001443 | Tara Oceans TARA_R100001443 (sample SAMEA2622142) | marine metagenome | biome: marine biome (ENVO:00000447); feature: deep chlorophyll maximum layer (ENVO:xxxxxxxx); material: "saline water (ENVO:00002010), including plankton (ENVO:xxxxxxxx)" | depth 50 m
CATTGCAGTCATCCTGCAATCGTAGAATAGTTGAAATCGTTTACCTGCACGGGTAACGCCGGTCACTTTATACTTAGCACTCATCTTATCCTCCTAGGGTTGTTGTTAGTTTTATATTGGTTCCTCAATGAACCACGCAGCCATCCAATCACCGTGTCTATCAAGATAGACGTGATGACCTCCGTTATCGGTGGTCGCTGTTTCGATGGCGTTGTTTACTATCTGAGCTATCAGGCACTCAATAACTGATAGACGATACCCAAAACCTGCACGCTCATGACCTTCCATGAATGCAAAGCCTGGTTGGGTTCCATCTTTGATTGAATGCTTGATAGTTGCAAAACACTCGCCTTCTTCCCATAAGTGAGCAGTACAAACCGTCACTAGTAGGTCGATGATCTCAGTGTATTGTTGTTTACCCGATGGTGTCTTGGTTCTATCCTTGATGAACTGTCGAACCGTCGAGTCTAGATGTTGGTGCATATGAGATTGTAATTCCCATGCCATATTATCCTCCTTATGGTAGTTAGTTTGAAATAAACTCAAAGCACCGCCCTACTGGGCAAGTGCAGTAAATAAAATAGTCCAGTGATAGAGTGTGAACTCTACCAGTAAATACAGGACACCTACTGTTATGATTGCCAGCTCTAAATTAATTATTTTGTCAATCAATCGAATGATTATATCAATCATTATTTTACCTCCTGTGGTTTCATTTCCATGAACTCACCGAAAGTCATGCGAACACTGACCGAGCTATCAAGATCAAATAGGTCTTTCCAGTCTTGGGTAGGTGTTACAGCATATTCAACCCCGTCGACGTATGCCCTATTGTCATACAAGTCGACATTGATTTCATCATCATGTAATTCGTCAAGAGCGTCGTTATTAAAGAATTCGATCAGTATCTCGGATACACCAGGAATACTTAGCAAGAAGCTTGCACTTGTACCGTTAACGATTTCAGTTATTTTGTTGATATACATTTCATTGTTTATGATACTCATAGTATCCTCCTTGGTAGTTTTAAATAGAATGAAAAGAGAATGAAACCAAACAACGGTATAGATGTAAACTTGTTGCTCGTTTAATGTTTCATCCTCTCACCTAAGGAGGAGGATTATAATTCTCAGCGATTGAAACGTCATCAAAGGGTCGGGGGACAATTTAACTAAGGTCTAATTTCCAAAGGTAGCCATATCGGATTCTACATATATTTGATATAGTTCACTCAGTCAGTACCGGTATTACACCGGATAGGGTTGATCCCTGTCTTCTCAGTATCTACAAGGTAGTCGCGCCTTATTCAATGTACCCGGCGTTCTATGCTCGCATGCTGTTTACAATGTGTTTGACTTCTTTCTGGTTAGTCAACCGTTTAAAATGTTTATTGTTTACTCCTGATTTTTTTCAACCGGTTTATTCCGGGGACAATTACAACTTGACACGATATGATTTGTTTGTAAAGCGTTATTGATAAAATAATTATCATAAACTATACAGAATATATCAACTATCCCCTATTCATCGAAGGAATAAAAATGTGATTTTTTTTCACTTTTTCATGATCATCAATGTTTATCCTTGACCATCATCGCATTTTTTCATCATTTCCAGGGGATAAAATACAGGAGAATAAGGGGAGATATATTGCGCCGTCGATAGATTTGTTTGTTCTTGGATTCTCTTCTCTTCTCTTCTCTTCTTTCCTCATAAATCACAAAAGGGAACACACGAAACACCTTGACACGGACACACACACGAACTCCTTTACGTGCGCGCGCAGCTGCGAACACTTTGACACGGGCGCGAGGGTGTGCATGCGCCCCCCCCCGTGGGGGGAGGTGTATATATGTATACCCCCCTAAAGAAGTTTTATGGAATTTCAAAAGTTTCCATTTGCGCCGTTTTTCTTCTTTCGTTGCAGTTCTTCAGTTCATCGATTGAAAAAAAATGCATCGGTCTGTAGGAAGCTTCCGTTAAATTATCACAGTATGTGGATTATCAAAACTTCACATCCGAGGGTATAGTTAATTACAGGGTTTTTAGTAGGGCGTAGGTAAAACAAACATGTTTGTTTTCCATAGCCCGACCTAAAAACTAAGGATTTTATATCTTGCTTTGGGGTTATTTTGTTTGTACACAGAAATTATATTTGGTTAATGTGGTTTACGAATTGTTGAGAGTTATAGTAGAGTGATATAGAGTCTTGCTAGGGGGCACGTATGGGAGTAGTAGCCATTCTATCCCTCCGTTCAGCCCTCTAGCTTTAATCCCAGAGAGACAATGTTACACTTTATAGATACAGAGACAACGGGCTTGGATTGTACCAAGCATGAGATAATAGAGATAGCGATAGTTACTGAGTATGGTGATGGTCGAGTAGACAAGTGGTGTACCAAGATAAAGCCTGTACGGTTGTTGGAGGCATCTCCAAGAGCTTTAGAGATAAATGGGTACAATGATGCTGATTGGTCTGATGCTCCTTTGCTGCCAGAGGTTATTGAGACGATACGAGAGAAGTTGAAGGATGGTATTGTTGTGGGACACAATGTACCTTTTGATGTAGGGTTTATACGAGAGTCGTATAAGCGTTGTGGTTTAGATCCATCAGCGAAGTTGAATCGAGTTGGTAAGTATCAGGTAGATACGATGACATTAGCACATGAGCATTTACATCCGATGGGTATTGTGTCGTTGAGTTTAGATGGTATTCGAACATTTTGTGGGTGGAGCAAAAAGGATTCACATACAGCTCTGAAGGATGCGTTAGATTGTAGAAGATTATATTGGAGTTTATTACGGAGGCATTGGTCACAGTCATGAGATGGTATTGGTATTGGACTCGAACGGATAAAGAGACTCGTATGATGTTACCTGGTAAATGTCGTAAGCTATTTGATACGCTTGAAGAGGCGATAGCTTATGGTGAAAAAGAGTTTTCTGGTACAGCATTTGAGATAGAGGAAGAGCAACCCAATAAAGTGCGTACATTAAAGCTGGTGTATGTTTCTTTGGCTGCAAAGCTAATAATGTCTGATGGTCAATTTTCGATGTGGAGTGTAGATGGATAAGATTTTTTACAATGAATCAAGTGCAGCAAAGTTGGGATGGGAACCGAGCTGGTTTGAATGTGAGCATTTTGATGATGATTTGATTACAGCTGTTAAGAAGTGGCAGAGAAAGAATGGTGTAACGGCAGACGGATTGGTTGGCCCGATGACCTTTCGTCGCATTTGGACGGAAAGAGAATCAAACATATCTCAGTTTAGTCCTGTTGAAATAATGGAAGATACGTGTTCTAGAGACAACTATATTGTACACAATGGAAGATTTCTCCCGATTGATTGGCATAAGGTTGTACTGTGGGATCAAGAGAACGGGTTAAAGTGTAAGCCAGGAACTTATTATGATTATAGTGGTAGAGAAGACCGTAATCCAAATCATTTTGTGAATCATTGGGATGTATGCTTGAGTACCAAGTCTATGGCAAAGGTGGTTAACCAACGTGGGATTAGTATACACTTTGGGATTGACTCTGATGGAACCATATACCAGCTGTTGGATACACAACATGGTGCTTGGCATGCTGGACATTGGTATGGCAATAAACGTGGGATTGGTGTAGAGATATGCAATGCGTACAGTATGAAGTATCAAGATTGGTATGTGCGTAATGTTGGGAAGCCTAGACCTGTGGTTGCAAAGGGTGAAGCTGTTGTACACGGTAAAGGCTTGAAGGAACACTTGGGTTTTTACCCGGAACAGATAGAAGCATTGAAGGCATTGTACAAGGCGTTGCATTTAGGGTTGGGTATTCCGTTACAGGCTCCAAGAGATTCAGATGGGTATCCTATACTGACTGTAGATCCAAGGGTGACCAGTGGAAACTTTGAGGGATTCAATCATCATTACCATTACACGAAAAATAAGATAGACTGTGCTGGTTTGAATATATGGGATCTGTTGGAAGAAGTTCAACAAGAGCTGTAAAAAGACAGCCCTCTTGGTGTAGAGGACTGCCAGCGTGTTGAGGAAACACTGTGAGGGAACTTATTTAAGGGTTTTACTTCTTAGATAAGTGAGGTAATCGCAACCTTCATCAATGTCCCAGTGTACTGTTATTCTACCGGGACCAGTTTTTTCAGGGTCAATTACTACTATAACTGCTTCTCCAAACGTCTGTTCAGAGAATCCTTTTTGCTTTGCGTAGGCATCTGCTCTTTTGTATCCTCTTACTCTGATGGCGTGTGTAACTCGTTCATGCCTATGCTCTGTTGTAAGGACACCCCATTGATGTATATGTCCTGCTGTTAACATGTGGCATTTGCCATCTAGCAGACCTTCTTTGTGTGGACCATGTGTTGGGTGATACCACGACCGACCAGAAAAGTCGTGTCTAAGAATCCATATTACAGGCTCTAAGTCTGGCCGGTCTTTCCATCCAAGGTGAATTCGTATTTCATCTGGAGCATAACAAATAACTCCGCATTGTTTTGTCAACCATTCAAGAGGGTCAACACCGGGGCCATGCGCCCAGGCATCGTGATTACCCCCTACTATTGCTACCCATTGTTGTGAGTTTAAGAACCACTCCGATAACCTCCAGCCATCCGACGCTGTAACGCTTGACTCAGAATAACACCGGGCAAGACGACCTACCCAGTTGTCTTGCATATCTCCAACACAGGCAGCAAGTATTCCTTCAGTGTTTTGTACCTTTTTTATATGTTCAAATAAAGCTCCAAAATCACAACCATCATTGTCCAAATGTGGGTCACCATAGATTATTATTCCAGTAGGTTCAGCTGGAAGATTTAAAAACTTATTGTGTTTGCTTTTAGATTTGTTTTTCTTTTTTTCGCTTACTTTAACCTTGTACTTAATTAAATCTTCGATGGGTAGTTCATCATATTCATCAGTGTCGTCTTGAACTGCTATTGTTTTCTTGGCACTAAAGTTGTGTAGCTTTAGTTTTTGCATGGCAACTTGCATAACGCCCGGAGAACAGTGCCTTTCTGTTATTTCTGTTATTCTTTTGGCGCATTTAAAACGTCCTAGGCCTTCTTTAAGTTTCCAAATTTTAATTTCACTACCAAATTCCTCTACAATTTCTGCTGATGTCCAGTTATGATCCATTTGTATCCTCGTTTTTGCCATCAATGTACCAAATAGATCAAGTCTTTGTTTGTCAAGTGTTGAATTTCCTGTGAATCTAGCTAAATATAGTGTAATCTATGCGTAAAAAAGGGGAAATGTGGCCAGTTGGATGGACGAATCACTATCAAGAGGAATGCGTTCGTACCTAATGCGCCAAAGAACAAGGGTAACGTGGGCAGCTATTGCCAAAAGACTAGGGTACTCTTCCATTGAGGGAGCAAGAAGCGGTGCTTACCGGTATGCAAAGCGCAGTAAACTACCTTGGCCAGTGCCAACACTAACTAAAGGTTTTATGTACTACCAAGCTTTTATGGATGGAGAGCCGTGGGCAGAGATAGCTTATGACTTTAACGATAATGTTGAGCGTGTTATTAACTGTGCAAGGGTTTGGGCAAACCGTTACCATCATAAATGGCCAGCTCGCCACGAAGAAGATTGGGAGAAAAAACTTCGATCAAGAGTTCAATCTCAACGCTATAATTGAATATGGAGTTACTATGAAAAAAGAAAAGTCTAGAGTGAATGAGGCAGGTAACTATACAAAACCTTCGATGCGTAAACGTTTGTTTGAGAAGATTAAAGCTGGCAGTAAAGGTGGGAAGCCTGGTCAGTGGTCTGCTCGAAAGGCGCAGAAGCTTGCTAAAGATTACAAGAAAAAAGGTGGAGGATATACAAGCTAATGGCTAAGAAGAAGACACAAAAGAGTTTGGAGCGATGGAGCAAACAAGATTGGACGACACCCAGTGGTAAACCTTCTGGGGAAACCGGTGAAGTATATGCTCCAAAGAAGACAATTGAAAAGTTAAAATCTAACCCTTCTGGCCGGCGTAAGCTTGCAGCTGCTGTTCGCGCCAAGAAGAAAGCTACAAAAGAAGGAAAGCAGTACGCCAAGCACGGACTGCACAAAGGGAAGAAGAGGTAGATATGGCTACACCAGCAAAAGGAAAACGATTTGCAAAGAAAGTTACTAACCCTAAAACAGGGCGAACAAGAACAGTTAGCTATGGCCAAGCTGGCAAAGCAAAAGACGGTGGTGATCGTATCCGACCAGGTACAAAGAAAGGTGATTCATATTGCGCCCGTTCATTGGGCATTAGGAAAAAAATGAAAGCAAAGTTTGGTAAGGTTGATAGAAACAGTCCAAATGAATTAAGTCGTAGGAAGTGGAAATGCAAAGGGGCAAAGTCATTGAAATAGCTCGTGAACTTGAGATTATACTTGAAAGAGGAATCGATAGAGAATGGGCGCATGATCCATTCACAGCAGCTGCATATCATGTTTGTAATCTACAAAAACATTTTACAATAGAGCATCGTGGTTCTGAACTGTTGGTATCACGAAACAATAAAACTATTGCTACTTGTATATGGTGTGACCTTGGAGTTTCTTTTGACTCTTATTTCCAAAACCATCCTCTGTTGTATGAGTTTTTAAAAGTTACTTTGTTTACTGTAAAGGAACTTAAAAAAGAATCACCATTGCAAGAACACTAATTGCAATATATAAAGAAAAAGCCAAACGAGTGTTTGGCATTAACACATGATGACTTCTAAGGGGCAGTAGTTGCCCCTTTTTATTAGAAGGGTATTTTGTCATATGATGTCGATTGTTGGCTGTCATTCTTTGATCCTAAGAACTGTATAGAATCAGCTACAATCTTAGCCTTCTTTCTTTTGTTGCCTTGATCATCTTCCCAGCTGTCATACTGTAATCTACCTTCTATGTAGACCTGTCGCCCCTTCTGTAAGTATTGATGTACAAGTTCAGCTGTTCGATTCCAACAGGTTACCGTGTGCCAATCTGTTTCTTCTTTGCCCCTACGTTTCGTAGCTATAGAGATGTCTAAGACCTTGTTTCCTCCAGATACTTCGCGTGGTTCTTCAGGGTCTTGCCCTAGATTTCCAATAATGATTACTTTGTTTACCATGAGTTACTCCTTGTTATAGTTAGTTTGCAGCTTAGGCTGCTGGGTCAGTTGTCGGGTGCTGACCCTTTTTTATTGTAAAAATATTTCTATTGCTTCTAAAACTACGTCTTCTATTTTTCTATTCTCTTTGAGTGCGATTAGTTTGCAAAGCCATATAAAGTTTCGAATGCTTGGTTCCCTGTAGTCTCTAACCCAACTGGAGATTGCGTTTTGACTAACAGCAATTTCTTTCGCAACCTCCTTTTGGGTCATTTCCATTTCCTGCATGTTCATAGATACCCATTCACCAAAGGTTTTATGTGATGGCATTTTGACTCCTAAAACAAACGGAACTGTTTATTGGTTACACCTGTATCAATAATCCATTCGAGTTTAGAATCATAACAACCTTTCTTCCAAACAAACCATGCATAAGCAACAAAACCACTCATTTTTTCACCTTTATAGTCAGCTCTTACCAAGGTCGGTCTGCGGCCACAAATATATACTTTGTGAGGTGGATGTTGTTTCCACAATCCTCTAGCGCGGCTTTGTCCCTCCAAGAAAGACAACCGCAAAAACATAATTACGGTGTCTGCTTGGCTTAAGGCATGGGTAATAAACTGCTCTGCAATACTAAATGGAGGATTGGTAATTATTGCATCTACCTTTTTTGTTGCCTCCAAAAAGTTTACGTCTGTTATTCCATACCCAAAGTTATTTAAGTCTGTACTGTACACATCAAACCCTTTCATTATAAGTTCTTTTGATATGTTACCAGCTCCACATGCAGGCTCCCAAACTTTACATCCAGGTTCCAAAACATCTTGTACTGATAGGAACTCCTGAACGGTATCAGACGGGGTAAAGTAGGCATCGTGTGGATGCCTTTCCTTACTTCTTTGCATCAGGGGTCAACCTTTCAACTACTTGTAGTCCTTCTGCTTGCAAAAGTTGGAGAAGTAAAATTCTTTTTTCACGTTCCATGCTTGAAGGCTTAAGTAGCCCTCTTTTGTAAAGGGCATCTTTAAGTTCATCGTACCCAATGTTTATTTCTTTTATTGCGCGTTGAAAGCGCACACGGTCAGTATCGCCCCAAGTTTTTTGCATTGCTTCCCATTCTGGACGAGGACACAATGGCTTTACGGCTTCAGCTTTTTTACGTAATCTTTCATTGGTTTCAGCTGCTACTTTAGCCGCCTCTCTTTCAACATCTTTCATTAATTGTGCTTTGCTCTTTCGTCTCGGTGGGCTTTTCTTTGGTGGGCTTTTCTTTGGTGGGCTTTTCTTTGGGTTGTCTTCAGCCTTATTTGCTTCTTCCATTTCAGATTGAATTTTGTTTAACATCCTTTCGTCTTTTATCCAAAGCTTCAAGCCAAACCCGTGCCAAGCAAGGCACTTCACAACAGCTCGTTGTGTTGCGTTGTGTATGTCTACTTCACTTACTTTGTTTTGAGGTATTGCCTTGTTATTGCTGTTTTTTACTGGGAACCAACACACTTGCCGTACTCCATTTATTGTGACAATAGCTTTAATTTGTATACCTTGTACTCCCATAAAGTACGGTAGACCTGTGGTTGGATCTTCACCAATTTCCATTGTTGCATCTGGAAACTTTTCCTTGACCAGTGACCAAGCAGTACACCAACTTATGTAATCTGCTTTAAAACCTGTAGGTTTTACTTGTATGTATTGATCCACTTCTAGTTGCATTAGTGTTGCAAAGGTAGATTTGTTTGTTGGGAAGGTTATAAAATTGTCTGACATAGTTACTCCTTGGTAGTCAATCTTACTCTAACTCTTACAAAAGGGTTATGTCAACATAAAAGTAATAACCGGACAAAAAATTGTTGACACCTTGTAAGAATCATTGTAAGAATAAAAGCAGGAGGTTTTATGAAAAATCCAACTACTGGTCAAATAACACTTGGTCATTATTTATTTACTCAATGGAGTTGTGAGCGTGGCGCACAACAAGACAATCCTGACAGACCGACATCGGCATGCCTTGAAGAAATACGACGTGAGCTGAACAGACGGTGTGGCGACATAGCAAGATTTCGTTTCATAAGAACGATTCATGGTATGTGGTATTGGCTGGATAGTTCACCATCACCAACCAAACCTCGTCTCGCTTACAGAAGAGGAATCAAAAGAATAACAGCTGGTCACGTACCCATCGATGCGTGGGATCTTGTTTATGACCCGGATAAGCTATGAAAAGAATAAAACGAGTCTGCGGTAAAAGCTGGGTGCATATTGACAGTATTGTAATACCTGGCGAGCCAATAGCAAAAGGCAGACCACGGGTAACTGCTACACACACGTACACACCGAAGAGAACGAAGGATGCACAAAAGAGGGTAGCAACATACATTGAGGAGCATTGCAAAGATAAGGAGCTATGGCCTTATCGAATGGCGTGTCCGATTTACATTGAAGCAACCTTTTATCACAAAAGACCAAAACGTTTGTGTCGAAAGAAAGATCCAGAGTGTACAATACCAAAAGAAACCAAGCCAGACTTAGACAATCTAGTCAAGCTTATGAAAGATGCTTTGAATGATTGTGAGTACTGGGCTGACGATAAACACAACACTACCATATTGGCTGACAAAATGTATGTTGCCAAAGATGGGGAGCCAAGAACGGAGCTACATATCTACATTCAGGAGGATTAAATGTGGATGCCACTACCTAAAGAATACATATCAGAGAGGGAGGATTACTCAACAAAAGCAAAGCGCAGTGAAGCGTGGGCTTGGATCTGGGAGCAGAGGATTCTACTGAAGAAGAAGCCATCACAAAGAGAGATTGCCAAGGCTCTTTGTTGGTCAAGACATGAAGTGAGGAAGTTGCAAAAAGACTTTGAAGATTTCGCTGTTAAATACTTCACCAAAAGTTCACCAGAAGACAACCAAAGTTCAACCAAAAACCGACCATTTGCAAGCGATGTTGTGGAGGGTATACGCAAAAAGCGCACCAAAAGTTCACCAAAGTCCGACCAAAAATCACCAAAAACCGACCAGTTGTCTCTTACACCTGCCGTGGAAACGGAGACTCCGAAGTCTAGTAAAAGAACAATTAAAGAACATGAACATCTTAAATTACTTAATGTCAAAACAGCAAAGGGTATTAAGAAGCAAGACATTACCAAAGACGTAGTTGCTGTATACAATCATTGGCATCAATACAAACCTCGTGCAACAACTTTACGGATTGACCAGCTAAAAATAATTAAAGCTGCATTGAAGCTTCATACCGTAGAAGAACTACAGCGAGTATTTGACTATGCCTTTACTGCTTCTGATAAACATCCGCACGTTAGCTGGTGGAGAGAAAGAAAGTATTTGGACATAACCAACCTTCTCAACAAAGAGAAAGTACACAGAAATGTTGATCACGCTTTGGATTGGAGAAATGGAAAAGACGATAACACAACTGACGAGTTCGCACCTAAGCGTTCTGGTCTACTTAGAAAGAGAGGATAACTTGACTGATTTATACATAAGAAAAATAGAGGCTACGTATATTGGGTTGATGACAATAGATTTACATTATGTCAACTACAACGAAGATCAACAACGATTTACTTTAATTAGGAAACTACCTGTTCATCATTTGATTGGTAATCCTAGAAAATATTTAGAAGTGCCGTGGCAGATTTACCATAAAAAAGATGTATTAATCCGGATGAAACTTTTAAAGATTGAAGTGAACGAGAAGCAATTTGATCCTAATAGTTACGGGTGTGAATATGAAATAAAAAACTTTATAGAGAAACAAATTAAGGAGGAAACCAATGGCAAGTAGAGAAGTGATAATAAACTCCTTGCGTTTGCTGATTCAAAACTTTATGTCGGGTAAAAATCCAGATGTTAAAAGACAGTTGGTAACAGACCTATGGGAAGTGTATGAGAATACGTTTCAGAATATACCTGATGACTTTCTGTACGACGCGTTTGCTGAGTTTTGTAAAACAAACACGGAGAACTTTTACGGTTCACTGCCACCGATGAATACAATGTATCGGTATGTGATTGCAAACTATTCTGATAAAGAAGCAATGATGGAATCAACAGAGCTGGCTGATTGTCCAGATTGTGAAAAGGGTTTGAGAAAGCTATGCTTGCATATCAATACAGTTGATGCTTTCCACAACCCAATGGTTACAAAACGTTTGTATGTGTTTGCTTGCAGCTGCGAGGCAGGAAAGAAGCAGTATGCGAGTGGCTTGAAAAATGAAAAACAAGTTATCGAGCAACTGAATAAACAGAAGAACATTGTTGCTCAGTACTCAGCTGATAGACATTATAATCATAATGGTGTACCTTCGTTGCAGCCTGAATCAATACTGACTGATTACCGAAAAAAACTAAGTGAAGAAAAACAGAAAACAGGTAAGCGAAACATTTATCGAGAAGCCTATAAAAGAATGGAGCAGTCAAGTCTTATCAGAGACAAACGAAGAGAAGAAGAAGGGTTGGATCCGATATGAAAATAGGTAGTCTATTCAGTGGGATTGGTGGCTTTGAGCTTGGCCTAGAACAATCAATAAAAGGTGCAAAAACCGTATGGCAAGTAGAGCAAGATTTGTTTTGTCAAAAGGTTTTGCAGAAGCATTGGCCAAATGCAACGATCTATGATGATGTAACAACAGTAGGTAAACATAATTTAGAACCAGTAGATTTGTTGTGCGGTGGCTTTCCGTGCCAAGACTTGTCTGTGGCTGGTTCGGGGAAGGGTATAAATGAAGGTGAAAAGTCCAGTCTTTGGTGGGAAATGTATAGAATTATTGGGGAGCTTAGACCGCGATACGTTGTCTGTGAGAACGTCCCAGTACTGCGTATTCGGGGGCTTGATGAAGTATGCGGAGCCTTGGCCAAAATCGGGTATGATGCAGAATGGCAAATTATATCGTGTAAAGATCAAGGGGGGCCGCACCGAAGAGACAGAATCTTCATCGTTGCCTACACCGACAGCTTCAGACAGCTGGAATGTCAGGGACTCAAGGAAGCGATTCAACAACCCAGATCTAACATCGTACAATCTAACAAAAGCAAACAACCCATCGTGTCAAAATCTTTACACAGCTCTGCATCACATGAAGGTACAACTGCCGACACCAACAGCAAACCTAGCAAAAAACAACCCCGGAACTCCAAGTCAATGGAACCGAAACAATCTAGACACACAATTAGCACAGGTAATGGGGGAGACACAAGAAAGTATTGGGAGAGACACTCGCCTCCACCCCCATTTTGTAGAGTGGATGATGGGGTTCCCAATAGGGTGGACAGAATTAGAGCCTTAGGAAATGCCGTAGTTCCACAAGTAAGTGCTGTGGTTGGTAAATATATAAATAAACATTGGAGGATTCATGGGAACTAGAAAAAGAAATAACTTTGGAAAGTGGATAAATTTTAAACTTTTTAAAATGGACAGGAAAAAAAACTGGTTGGAAGAAAAAGCTAAATTGTCAACCGGTAGTATTACTAGATATATTAAGGGAGCAGTCCCGGGTTTTGATAATTATTTTGCTGTATGTACTGTTATTGCAAAAGATTGCGAGGTTGATCTGTTAGATATAGTGAGCGAAACGATTGACTACATGCCTTATTTGGTCAGCTACCAGATGGAACCGAAGATTTGTCCTGCCTGTGGTCAAGATCTTTGTTTTCAAGACAATCCTCAACCTCGTCAATAATGTCTAGTTCAAGGTGTTCGGTGTAGTCTTCGTCCTTGACTCCCCATTCATTAACGTACTCACCATCTCCTTCAGACATTTTGTTGGTTACAACGTTGTCGTTAATGTTCAAAGGCACACCAACAATCCCTTCAATGGGTACTTCTCGTGTCCAAGCGTCGTTGATAATCCGACTGAACTGAGCCTTAAACAGTTGGTCAATGCTGCCAACAAATTTCCAGTCTGTCATATAGCTACTATTCCACCAAGCTGGACACAGTTTCGCAAGAAGTTCTACACTGCTTTGGTATATAGACAGACAAGCTTGACGATTAAATAAAGGTAGTTTGTGTTCGCAGAATGCAGCCAACTCTATCATGTCGCAAGCTGTATCTGAATCTAATCCCAATACTAAACACATAAGTATGCTGTGTTGAACAGTTGGTATACGAGGCGATGCTAAATCTGCCTTTGTCCAATCAGGTGAAACACCGTGAGCAAAGTCATCCATTGTTCTTTCTCTTCCACTTGCTGCACAATCCATTACTCGTTTTATTACTAACTGCCTACATAAAAATCTGTATCTTTGATTGGCTTGACTTAATGGTTCCGTAATACTATTTGGTGTTAGTCTGTCTACAACCATTCTTGATATGCTATCAGCCCATAAAACAACTCCTGGCTGTGACATCTCATTTATCCACGGTACTTTATTGGGTATGCTGGCATTCGCTAGCTTCCATATGCGACCATCTCTTCCTAGGAAAATCCATCGTTGATTCTGCACAACAAATAAATCGTGTAAGGTAAAACCTATTTGTATAGGGCCAACCAACAGTAAGGGCATATATCTTCTTCTTCCCCCAACTTCTTTGTGGTACAGACCACATCTCATTCCCCAACTGCTTTGTGTTTGGGTTTTAACTAATCCTTCTGCGTATCTCCGATATACAGAGATTTTATTTTCTTGCCAATTGGCATCATAGTCTTTTGCTTTGGGCATTGATAATCTCCAAATCCATGTAGCTCCTCTGGACTTACCTTGGTAACTGAACTATCATATAGTATGACACGTAAAGAGTTTTGGTTTAAATGGGGTTTGATAATAGACGTTTTGTGTTTGTCGCCTAAAGATTTGTCTGACATCGGTATACCCTTGTCTTCTTATCAGTATAGTATCTGTAATGGTTCGTTGCCAAATAAAAAAACTAGAACATCTTGGCTCAAAAAGCTATCTATACCAGTAGATATATTTGAAAGCGACCTTGATTTGTTTGCTAGTTACTTGGAGAAAAAATGTCAGAGTATGCCCAACAAGCGAAAAAATTACTTTCGGTCTGTTCAAGACTTGAGAACTGGTTTTCAGGACAAAAATTATATGAATCAGTGGAAACCAAAAGCAATGATGGGACGTACAAGTTTCGATGGAATAGTCGAAACAAAAGGTTTGAGTACATTGAAGAGTTCTACGAACAATGGAAAAAAGTAATACAACCCCATCACCCAATGATTATGGCACGGTTTATTAGTGTAGTTCCTGATTTGCACAGAATGGCAATAGAGAAAAAAGAAGAAGTCGCAGAGACTTTATATGTTGCTGCCGAAGCAGGTGAACAATACCTTCAAAGAATTTCAGGATTCATTGACGACGATCTTGGCGAACAAGAAACCTCGGATAATGAATAATGTACCAGAGTCATCACGAACTTCTAACGGAGCGGCTTCTAGGTTTCTTTTTGTTACATTTATTTTAAATCTTTCAAGTTTTTTTTCTTCGTTGAAAAATAATGATTCTGTGCCGTGTCCTGTAAATAATTTTATTTCATATTTATACGTTGGTGCAGAAGGTGTACTACGTTTTACAGGTGTTTTGCTTGCAGGTGTTTGTTTGGAAGCAGTGCCAGTTGATTTACGGGGCATTTGTTTTCTCCGTGCTTATATACTATTATGATAATAATATAGGAGATACGACATGGCAATAGATAAAAGAATCTCAATAGAGACTTACGCTGGTCAAAGAAAAACTTTACAAAATCTTTTAGTACAATTTTTAGCCGAAGAAATAGATCACGAAGTAGTTAAAGGCGCGACTACCCTTATACGGGAAGCTCGAATGGTTATACAAGCTGAAGCAGCTGCAAACAAAGGTAATGTAAATACAGTTGTAAAAGGTAAAGGTGAGATTACTCCTAATGGTCCTTTCCCAAGATTAATTAAACCTTTATGATTACACCTGACCATCCCGACTTCTGGAATCCTGAAAAGTTTTTACCAATGCTACAGATACGTACCAAAAGTGCTGGTCTGCAAAACTTTCACTTATGGGATCACCAACGTTTATTAGCAGCTGCGGTAATGCAAGCATACGCTCAACAGAAATGGTTAGTACATATTAAGCCAAGACAGGAAGGTAGTTCTACTTTTTTTACTGGCATTGCATATCAACACGCAGCTTTCCGAACCGGTTGTCAGGTAGCCATTATTGGTAATAAAAAACGTACTGCTAAATCTTTAGCTGAGATTGCAAACCGTTTTCATAAGAGCTGTCCAAAAAGTATACGTCCAAAACGTCACGGTAAGATTCAAAGAACTCTAGAGTTTCCTGAGATTGATAGCAAGTTAGATGTGGCATCGGTGCAAGATGACGAGCCTTTGCGTGGGGAAACAGTACAGGTTGTGTTGGGTACTGAGCTAAGTAGTTGGCAAGAGAATGGTGGTGATGAAGTTTGGGCTTCTGTTTTAAATGCTGTACCAGAAGACGGTGGTTTTTTTATTGCAGAGTCAACACCAAAACATCACGGTGATCAACTACATATGCTGTGTATGGACGCAGAAAAACCTGACAGTAAATGGATGAAGGTGTTTATTCCGTGGACTATGGTAAAAGAATACCGTAAGCCTGTTCCTCCAGGTTGGAAACCAAGCAAGGTTATCCAAGAATACTGGGACGAGTACCCAATGATTCTTCCGGAGCAAGCTTATTGGATGCAGGTATCTGGATTGCAAAAATGTAATCGTAAAATTGAAAAGTTTAAACAGGAGTATCCAATCAATGAGTATGACTGTTGGGCTTTGACAGGTGATGCTGTTTATGATCAATCAATAATACGAGTTTGGTTACAGGATTTAGATGGCGGTACTGGTTTAGCCATTGAGTCAGATCCTTGGGTGCAGTTTCAACAACCAGTAAAAGAAGACAAGTACATTATCTTTTGTGACCCTGCAAGTTCGTGGTCTGAGCGTGACCATTATGGTGTTGTTATTTTAAACATATCTAAATGTGAACAGGCAGCAGAATACCTTGGGCATATGTCAGCATATCAAATGGCAGGTAAACTAGCGGAATGGGGTAGAGCATATAATGATGCAATGATTTATGTTGAGGCCAATGGTGTTGGTGAATCAGTTTTATCTCATTTAGTAGACAACCCAAACATACAGTACCGACGAGTTTTTCATCGTAGCCCAAATAGACATGGTAGAAGTAGAAGAAAAATACCGGGTTGGTGGAGTAGTGTCAAAACAAAAAGAGAAGCAGAAGGATACTTGCAGCAGCTTATTGAAGATGAATCTGTTACTATACATAGTAGTCGTAGTCTACGACAGTTGTTAAACTACAGAGGTCAATGGGCGCAAAGAAGTAGAGATGCCAGTGGCGGTCACTACGATTTAGCTACGGCGTGGGCAGGAGCTTCTTGGGCTTACATGAATCATCGTGGTTCAAGCTGGCGACAAAAAAGGAAAAATCCACAAATAGTAGCAGCAGAGGCTTTTCGTAGGTTACAATCTAGAATAGATGGTATCGGTAAACAAAAAGATAATACTCGGTGGGGGAATCATCTATGAAACCTGAGAAAGCGAAGCTTCATAAAAAAGCCAAAAAGATAATGGCTCATATCTCTCATACAGAGGAACACTACAGAAAAAATATTGCTGCTGAAGATGCACGAAACCTAGCTTATTGGAGAGGCAAGTTTTGGGAAGGAGATGGTAATAGTGCGTTTCCTGAGCTGAGTAATTACAATGCAGAACAAAATGAAGTATTCCCTATTCTCGATACTATAATCTCAGCTCTTGCACTTGACCTGCCCCAATGTGAATGCTTAGACGCTAGACAAAGATCACACGAAATTCCACAGAGATCAGAAGACCCAACTCTATCAGGAAGAAGAATTGCAGCTGTTCTAAACTGGATGGCAGAAGAAGATGATATGGATGAAATGGCAAGGGAAGCCGTTCTTCATGCTTTGTTGTTTTCTTCCGGTGCTATACGTAAAATCACATGGAGTACAGAACAAGGCAGAGTTATATGGCGATTGAAGATGCCGTGGGAAGTACAGTTTGACCCGGTTGCTAGAAGAGTTAGTGATATATCATGGGCATCAGAAAGATTTATTCTGCATGAAAGTACAGTGCGCCAACGCATTGAAAATGGCTACTACACTTTATCTGAGAATCGAGTCATAAAACCTGACACTTATCCTCGTACTTTGATTGAAGACTATCAGTCTCAAGACATGCAAAAGGATGCACGGAAAGAAGGCTTGAAGGAATACATTGCTCTTCACGAGTATTGGGATTTTCGAGAGAATAAACTGTATCACGTACATATGGGTACAAAGCAAATTGTTATGGTTGCTGATGCTCCGTATGGTAACCCGTATGACCAGTTGTGTTTTCATCCTGGTGTTGGACAAATACGAGGCATACCTGACGCAAGTTTAATAGCTCCACTTCAACAAGACATCAATGAGCTGGTTTCAGCTAGGAAAGAAATAGTAAGAAGGCTACCTAGACGTATGTTTTACGATAAGGCGATGTTTCCATCAGAAGAAGATGCGAGTAGGTTTATGAACTCAGCAACTTGGGAGCCTGTACCGGTAGAGACTGATGGGCAAAACCTTGTAGGCGATATGATTTTTGTAACTCCTGAAATGCCTACAACTTTTGATTTTAACAATCATCTAAGTCAAGCAGGATCTCATATAAAAAACATTGCAGGTATGGCAGACTTTCAGCGTGGGGAAGTGAAGAACATACGGACAGCTGCTGAAGCCAATATGATTCAAATGAGTATACAAGGTCGTATGCAAGTGCGAACTCGTTTGTTGATTAAGTTTATTAAACGTGGGTTTGATAAAGCTTCAAACATTATGCGATGGGCAATAGCCAACGAAGAGGCATCTGGTTTGCGGATGGAAGAGCTTACCACTGTAACACAGATTGATGTTATGGCAGATGTTTTACGACGAGACTTTGTTGATCATATGCCTAAATTTCGAGTGCTACCATTTAGTCCTTTAATGGAAGACCGGGTAGTACGTCGCGAACAGTTGGTTCAATTGTTAGCTTCCTTAGCTTCTACTCCAAGTACTGATGAAGTAAACTGGAGAGAAATTACAAAAGAGCTTGCTGAAATGTTTAATATACGACCAAGTATTATTAAAGAAGAACAAGAACAAGAACAAGAACAAGTGCCTCCTGTTGCGATGGGTGGCGGTATACCATTCCCAGGAGTATAAAATGCCAGGTTATTACGGAAAAAGCAACCACAATTCACATGACAATCCTCATAAAAAAACCAAAAAAGAAAGTTTAAGTATTATTCTTTTAGATGCGCCTGATCGAATGAAGGGTGATGAAAACTTTGACATGTCTGAAGAAGATTACGCAATGAGTATGATGGATGATGATCAAAAGAAAGATATGGAATCACCAGCTCTACCTGTAGATGAAATTATGGATAAGTTATCTGACATGGGGTTAGATGATGATCAAATGTCTATGATTGCAAAGCATTTAAAAATGGCTGATAAGGAAATGTAATGCCCTGTTATTATTACAAATGCACAACTTGTGAGTTTATCGATGAATACATTGTTGATGTCGAAGAGCGAGAACAAGTACAAATCTGTGATAAATGTGGGGGTTTGGCTAACCATTATCCTTATTTTAGGTTTCGTCACATTGGGCCAGTGTTTGCAGATGCTATGGAACTTGAAGAGCAACTTTTGTCGCGAAAACAAAGAGCGCAAGGATTAAGGATTCGAGATCATAGAGATTTAAAAAAGTGGGAACGAGACAACAAGCTAGTGCGTTGTACTGATAAAGAAGTTGAACGTGGCGAAGAACACTCTTTAGATCTTGCAGCCATGCAACAACGATGTATTAAAGAGGGTGGTCGGCAACACTACTATGATGAAATAGATAAAATGGACATACAAGAAACAACTGGATGGTCTGATGGCCAATACAATCGTTGGAAAACAATGACCGATAAAGCGCACAGCGAGGCACAAAATGGCGACACCAAACCTTGACGAAATGTCTTTAGAGCAACTTACCGAAATTTTAAATTCACAAGTGAGTGAGTTGACGAAGATTGATGCAGAAATAAAATACTTACAACAGATGGAGAATCAAATGGCTGAACAACCAACACAAACACCTGCGGCTATGGAAGCAGCAGCCCCAGCACCTATGGAAGCAGCAGCTCCAGCAATGCCACCACAACCAGCACCTCCAGCTATGGACGAGTTTGGAATGGGATTGACACCTGAAATGATACAACAGGCAACAGCTAAATTAGTTGAAGCAGGTATGTTTGAAATGACTACCAGTGAAATGTCAAATGAATTGATTGGTGATCTTCAAGTTATTGCAGATTTGTTGTTTCCAGGTTTATACGTTTTATCTCAACCCGACCAACTTATGGAGTTTTTAAATGGTATCATCAACGGAACAATCGAACTTAGAATCCCAGCCGGAGCAGCCGGAGCAGCCGGAGCAACTGGAGCTTCTCCAGTCGGAGCAGCCGGAGCAGTCCCTGCTGGAGCTGGAGCAGCCGGAGCTGGAGCAATCCCAGCCGGAGCCGGAGCAGCCCCAGCCCCAATCCTCTGATTCTGAAACAGAAACAGAAGAAGGAACAGAACTAGAACCTATACTTGAAGAACAATCAAAAGAATTTTATTTTGATAATTTAGAAGAGATTGATCTTGATAGTATACCGTCTGAAGCACGTGTATATGTAGAGCCAATATTAAGTCACGTAGATGCTTTGAAAGATACTTTAGAAGCAGAAAGAGCGTCTTATGAAGAAGTGCGTAATCAATTTCAAGTATTAATGGATACTATTGACGAAGCTACAAAGGGTAACATTGAACCTATTGTGCAAGAATATGAAAATATACATAGTGCTTACACACAGATGTCCACAGATAATGTAGACTTAGCATACAAATTATTTAATATGGAGTATCCTGATTATGATGACCAACCAGCAGAAGTACAAAATGCTTTTGCACAGGCTCTGGTACACCCACAATTCAATGAGCGTTTCGATGGAACTAATCTGTATGAGAAAATGGTGGATGCTTACAAACTTACTCTTTATCGTAAAGGGTTGTCTGTCAAACCTGTCACCAAAAATGTTGAAAAAACAGAAGCACCTCCAGTTGCAAAACAACCTCCATCGAAAAACGTTGTTAAACAAACATTGGTATCGGGAGGCAGCATGGCTCCTAATATGCCAAGTATCAATTTGGAAGAGATGTCTTATGACGACATCCTTTCTAGAGGAGAGCATCTCCTCGATCTTTAACACTAAACAAGGACAATTAAAATGGGCTTATTAGAATTTGCCAACTTTACGGTTCCAGATGTCGTCAAAAAGAGTACACCTTCTTTTTACGCAAAGGATCCTTTGCTCGAAGCTCTTCGCTCTCGAAACAAAGTTATTCGGTCTGGTGGTACTAACGTTCGCGTTCCTCGAATCAAGAGTGGACATTCGGACATAACAGAAATTAACGGAACGTCATTAGAGATTCCATTATCAAAGAAAGAAACATTTGATTTCGCCTTTGGTGATTGGGCTAGAATGGTAAAGCCAATTATTCTACCTCATATCGACAGAGACAGAATGCAAAGCAATGCTGACAAAAAGCGTTGGGTTAATGACACAACCGCAGCTGTTATGCAAAGTTTTCACAATCAAGTATCTCGTCAGATTTATGTTGGTGATGTTGCTAGCCTTAGTGGTCTTGGAACTTTAAATGGTGGGAAATCAGGTCTGTCATCTAGTGGTTTTGAACGTGGTGCTTTAGAGTTTGCTACTCCAGCAACTCAAAATACAAACGGTAACTCGTATATGAATCTTGCTCGTCGTCAAGACACAACAAACGATGAAGACAATTATTACAATCAGTTTGCAGAACACGCTGGTTTTGCAAGTAGTTATCTTGAAATTGCAGAAGAACTTAAGATTACTGCTGACAGTTATGCCGAAGATGGAGAGGGTATCTCTATTGGTGTAACTTCAATTGCAAACCATGTTTCTATTGGTAAAGCTATTAGAAATATGAGTGGAACTAATGGAAATGGTCTTATGTATCGTCCTGAAGATTTAGAGGCAGGAAAGGCTCATAAGGTTGTACACGTTGCTGGTGGTATTAAATACTTTTCAAACAGATTTATTACTGACGCTAAAATTACATCAAGTGGTGGTGGTTCATCTGCCGCAACACCTGGATATGTTTATCTTCTTAATCCTAATGGTATTCACTACTATGTAAATGCCAATAACGATTTCCGCGTTACTAAGTTTACTGATCACACTATGCACGGAAATATGGATGCTGATGTAGCATACGTTTTCCTTGAAGTGCAACTTGCAGTACACAATCTTTTAATCCAAGCTTGTACAGCTGACTTATCATAATAGGAGTTTGAAATGAGTAATGTAATTAAAGCTGCTTCTTCGTTCTCCGGAACAGAACAACCAGCTCTTATTGGGAAGATTTACGAAGAACAATTTACTGATAGTAGTGGAAACACTATGGTTAGATACCTTCGATGCTTTAAAGCTGATGGTGCTGTTGCTGCTGGGGCTGTTATAGGTGCTAAAACTTCAGGCGGACTTAGTGACCTGTATGACAGTGGTTTAGCTGGTACTATGCCAGCAGTTGCTAATACAAATAAGCAACTTATTGCTGGTGTAGCTTTGGCTGCGGTAGCTGATGGTTCATACGGATTTTGTGTTTGTCAAGGATTGGTAGAAAAAGTGTTAGCAGGTGGTGGAACCGCAGAAGGTGAAATACTAATGACATCGGGTTCTACGGCTGGTGAAGTTGATGGTGATGGTACAATAGCTGCTGGTCATTCTAATACTTTGATTGGCGTTGCACTTAGCACACAAACCAGTGGAACTATCACAGCTTACATCAATGTTCTTTAATGTTTGGTACATTAGCTGACATACGTAATGAGCTAAGAGTTCGCTTGGGTCTTCCCGAAAGGGGAGACTCAGGCGATGCTCGCCTTGACACCATGATTAATATGGCATTGAGACAGATATGGTCTGAAATGCCCAAAGCTTTGTTATCGAAAGAACATCGCTTTATGATGCAACCAGCATTAACTCCTATGACCAGAGCTTCAACTGGTTATACTAAAGTAAATGAGGCTAGGTATGACCCGAATGATCCCAGAGTACTGAAGGTAAATGTTTATTTTCAAACAGCTGCTACTGGTACTCCTGCCTATGTAACAGATACTTTGCTTGCCACGGATGGCACTCATAGTGGACGAACCATTGAGTTAAATATAAATGGTACGTATCATTATAGAAAAATCCAAAGTATATATAGTGATAGCCCAACTAGTGTTATAAGAATTGAGTCAGATGGTACTCAAACGAATTATTTGGTGTATGATCAATACATTGTTTTAAATGAACCACTACCAACATCTGTAGAAGATTTCCAACCTTTTGCTTATAGGTTGTTGTGTGAAGAGTACCCGTATCCTGATGATGTGCAACAGGTACTCGACGTAATTATTGACCCTGAAAATAATCCACATCCATTGTTGGAAAGTACTTTTCAAAACCAACAATACAACTACAGAGCAACGTTAGGCTATCGAAATGAAGGAAGGCCTGAGACGTATACAAGAGGAAGTTTCTTTCAACTACCAGCACCATCATATAAACCTGAAGTTGAAAACACAAAAACGCCATCAGGTGGTTTAGCACAACGTTGGGGTTTTAGTCAAAACATTGAAATAAATAGTGACAACACAAGTGTTAGTGTTAATCGAAATGCAGGAACAGCTGGATCATTTAAATACATAGTTGTACACGTTTGGGGTAGACAGCCAGATTATAGTGTGCAATTTGTACACAATAAAAATGTGCAAAACACTGCTACTGAAAAACAAGCAATTGAATTAAAACCATTTTATCGATCAGGTGCAAGTGTACCAAGTGAAGAAATTAGTACAAAATGGGGTGCAAAAGCCATTACCATTAAAACGCCTAACATTGATTACGTGTATGGATATGGATCAGTACCTGCAAGTAAATCATATGAAAAGTTTGGTTATGAAAAATACATTTTTCGTAGCCGACTTACTGTAGATAATGAAATGGCAACACTAGCTCCACCCGGTAGCTTAGGACCGCACAGTAGTGTACAAAATGTAGAGGCAGATAGTAAGTTTTATCTTCTAGCTATTATACCAGGTTACCAAACTGAGTTTGTTGATAACGGATCTTATGACCCGGTTAGCAAGAGCTTTCCGTTAGAAGCATTCAATGGGCATTTTCATATCAAGTTTGACAGACAACCCACAGAGGCAAAGCCAGTACTCATGAGAACATATTCTCGTCCACCTCTGTTAAGGTTTTCATCTGACACTCCTCGCCTTCCTCCCGATTGCTATGATGCTTTATATGCTTTGACTGCATCGTATCTTGTAGGTGACAGGGACGGTGAGCCTGCACGTAAATCGTTGTACTTTCAAGAGTATCAAGCGCATCTAAAAAGGTTGCGTAAAACTTACAATGTTGCTGGTCATCAAGTGGGTAGTTTTGGAAACGGTCTGTCAACCAAAAGAAGAATAGGGCCAAGACGAAATAGAACTATTACTGAGAGTTCATAATGGCAGGTTGGAAAGATTACAGAGGGCAGTCTTTGGGTCTAGCTCGTATTATGGCTGACAAGCCGTATAGCGATGGGGAAACAGCGTTGCTTATTAAAAACTTCTTTCTAGACCAAAGAGGTTTTTTAGATTCAACATATCGTATAATGGATTTTATACCGGAAGCGTGGAATGGTTTTCAACCGCCTCTTCCGTTTCAAGCTGATCCAAACTGGGTACGTCTAAGATCTGGTGTGTATGCAATGGGTTTAGCACAAAGAGATGGTGAGTATAAAGACATTATCTTTTTAACACGGGAAGGAGTAATGCGATACTTTCCGTGGAACAGACCGTCAGGTCAACTTACCACATCAAACATTGGTAATGCAAGATATGGGTTGTCTGAGCAATACTATTACAAGGGTTTGTCAAGCGCAGCTGTAGACAAACTATCTATTAAACCACAAAAGGCTCCGTACTTTCCACCGCAAATAATGACCTACGGAAACCGTATGTACTTTACATTTTGTGATGGTGGAGGTACTTGGGTTTGGGATGGTAAACGAGTACGTGAGTTTGGATACACGCGTCAAGTATCACCACCATTGGCTTCGGGTCCTGAACGCACAGGTAATAAAAATGAAGATGCAAATGAAGGTGGGTTTAGCCATCGTGGTAGAATAGGCACAACTGAAAGTACTTTTCTACCAAGCAATGTAACTGGTAGTTTGGTAGCCGGTGGTATTGATAACTCAGTATATAGGTATGCTGTGTTGTTTGAAAATACCGATGGTGCGTATTCAGAAAGATCAACCGATGGACCAAAGGTTAGTATTGAGTTTCAAACTGCTAAAGACGCAACGATTTCAAATACCAACAATCCTACATTTACACCAGTTGAACGACTGCAAAAAAAGTTTAGAGTACATGATATACCAATAGGACCGCCAGGAACTGTTGCTAGAGTTTTACTGCGTACATTTAATTTGTTGCGTTTGGTTGGAGACTCAGTTGGTGAATATAGATTCTTACATCGTATACCAAACAACAGTGCTACAGAGTACATTGATGATATACCTGATGGTGAGCTTGGTAGTGCATGGAAAAACAGAGCTGGGACACCCAATGGTTGTTATTTGTTAACCTCGTTTAGTGGTTCTTTATTTTTGCTACGTAACGAAGCATACCCATATAGAATATGGTGGTCAGAACAAGAACAAGCAGGGCCAATCCCTGAATCGTTTATGGAAAATCATTGGCTTGATGTGTTTCCTTCAACAGGTCCTATTACAGGATCAATAATCGCAAACTTAGCAGATACCAGAAAACAATTTTTAATTATCTTTAAAGAAAATGCGTGTCACTACATTACTGGCGAGTATCCATTTTGGCAGGTTGGTACATTGCACGGCAATGCTGGAGCAGCAGGACCTAATCTTATACAGACCTTACCTAATAATTCTATAGTTTGGTTTGGCACAGGAACATTCTGGAAGTTGCAAGATGGTGTAGTTACTGACATTGGTTCAGGAATCAGAAAGCTTTTAGATAGAGTAAATGAAAGCAGATCAAGATATGGTGTTAGTTGGGTAGATAGAGAATACCGTGAAGGCATCTTTGCATTGCCTTTAGACGACAGTACACAAAACAACTTTCAGTTTGTATATGACTATGAGCGTAATGGATGGCGAGTTAGAGAAGATGTTAAAATAGATTGTGTATTAACTTTGCCAGAAGAAAAGTGTACTTTGGTTGCAGGTATTACAAAATTAATACGAACAAAAGAACGTGTACCAGAACCGGGTAACGACCTGCCTAAATTTAAAGAAAGACCACCTGATGTTTATGACGAGGCAAATGTATACGTATATCACAGGTCATATCCTAGTTTGTTGCCATTCAATAGGATTAGTACATACATTACAGGGTGGATGTCTTTCTCAGGCTTAGGGCCTAAAGTACACAGTTCAGACCGAGTAGCACTAAGCGTATTGACGCAACATGAACGGTCTTCAGGAACAGGTTATGTGTCTCAATATTTAGATTGGGATTTAGATAATGTAGTGAATCCTTTTGGTTCAAACGACATGACTACATTGGTTCCAAGTAGTTCTGCCAATCCATTAATTGTAACTTTAAATCCAAGCCTGTTTGTAGATTTTGTTGTTGGCTCTTCAACAGGTATACCTGTGGCGTGTCAAACTCCAGAAGATGACAACATTTCTAACTATGGTTTTACAGCGTATTCTAGTCAGAACTGGCGGAAAGAACGTACTTATACACAGAAGTTAGCGGCAGAAATAGAATCACATTCAGTACATTGTATAAAACTTGAAACCATAGACCCTATGGGATTGTATAATATAGATGTATATGGGCCAAATCTATCTGGGCCTGGAACAAGAAATCAAACATTAGACCCTTAGAGATTGCAATGATATTTTTACCCAAAGGTGTTGTAAAAAAAGAAGTTGGTGATCCAGATACAATCAGTAGAGATTATTCTGAAGCACGTAAAATAGTTGAAGAGGTGTCACACTTTCAGTTTCACCAAGGAACATTTGACAACGACAAATTTAACAAAGAGAACTGTCAGATACTTGAAGCAGGTAAAGTTGTAAAATGTAAAGTTACTGGTGCTAGTGGTATTATATTACCAAAATTTAATAACAGTGGAACGATCTCTGATGCAGGAACTCAATATACAATACCTCAAAGTGATCACGCTTCAAACACACACAATGTAGCACCTGACAGTAATTTATTTGAGATACCATACAATAAAGGGTTTACAGAAATAGATGATACTTCTTTGTCTTGGGTATCAGATTATCCTGAGCTGGTACACATTATTTTTTCCTTCCAGTATGTTCGTTCAGGTAATGTAGATTATATAAGAGAAGAAAATGCTTTACCATACGGTGCTGATTGGGGCGATGCCATGTGGAGCAAGATTCGAAAAAATAGATTGCAAGTTGCAGTCAATGTTGATGGTGTAAATGTTGTTGGTTCAGGACCGAATGGAGTATCAACCTCTGATAGCTACAGAGGTACATCATATACAGCTAGATCATTAGCAACAAGCATAAACACGATACAGCTTTTACCAGCAGGTTCACATACAATCAAGGGTATGGCAGCACTAGCTCCATCAGCAAGCATAGTTGATAACGACGGTAATGTTAGTAGAAGCACATCGTATAACAGAAATAGTATTATGTTTAATCTTGCAGGTATAAATACTGATCCTTTTGCATCTCCAACTCGTCTTAGTGGTTTTGCTATTGGTGAAAACTGTTGCATTGCTACACGCAATATGTTGGTGATACGATATGCTAGAGGCAAATTACTGGAGTAAAAGATGTCTATAGACAGACCAAAATCAGGAGAGTTGTTAACTCAAGATAGTATTGTGAAAATGCATGAGGAAGTACAAAATGCAACAAACAACATTTTTGAAGATAATTTAGGACGGTCTTCTATTGGGCCACAACACCTAAGAACAACTCCGGAGCTAGATTTCTTGCCATCTAGCAACACATCTTTTGTTATGGATTTTAATGAAACAACTCTTGGTAGTACAACATTTATAGATGATATGATTTCTGTGCCGGCAGCTGCATCACAGTACGGTGGTTTAAACTACTTAAACCAAGCAGGTTTAAATACAGAAGTAAGCACTAATTGGAAAAGCATATTAACACTAAGCCCTGCTACTACCACATACGGGCCTGATTTAGAACATGATTTTAGTATTATAATTTCATTTGATTCTCGTGTTATGAATTTTACAAACTCTAGTAAAGTAGCACAGGATACTATTGATCAAGACGGAATGATTTGGTATGCGGTGGAAGTAACTCTAGATAAGATTACATCTTCGACAACTACGTCTACCCAAGTAGAACAAGGTTCTGTAGTTGGGTGTCATTTAATTGATAGCACTAATTGGATTAAAAATGATGGATCAGCAAATAGCTATGCCTTATTAAGTCGCAAAGGTGGTATAGAACAATCTGTTTCAAATACTATTAGAGTACCAATCCAACGCCTTGTAACTGGTGGTATTGCTACAAAATATAAGATAAAACTTATTAAACTTTATGCTGCATATACAACGTGTCATGTTGTAAGTCGAACTGCTACCAGTCATACTAAATCAGCTCTGATTGGTAATACAACGCTTCGTTATTTCGTTTTAAAAACCCCAAAGATTTCTTAGAGTTTATTATGGCTTTGATTCCAAATTTAATTGCACAAGACTTAGGTGATACATTTGATAATGAAGTAATATATGAAGAAAGTATATATTTCCCAACCTATTTAAGTAATTCTTCCAACTTAACATTAGAAATTCTTAACGGTGGTTTGGAAGAAAAAAACTATAAAGATGATGGGTATGTCATTGATCCCGCAAAAGTACAGCCGGGCAGTTTTGCTCAGGGTTATTACTTTGGTTTTGATCGTAATGATTTTATTTGTGCTGAACAACAAGAACCTCTTGGTTACACAGTTGCAGGATCAGGAACTGTAATGCAGAAGAGAATGGTGCATAGTAGTTTGGCTGCTGATTTGTTTATACCTTTTCAACCTAAGCTTGTATTGTTTGGGTTTCAGGCGTTATTTTGTCAAGAGTCAACGTATTGGAAAACAGGTGTAACGGATCTTGATGAAGTAGAAGATTTCTTTGATGTCACTTTGAAAGGTGGACAACTTGGTAGTGTGTCAAACAACAACATTGATTCTAAGTATTATCAAAAACTACCTACTACTCGAAGAGCAAATGGACCCGGTGGTCGAGCAGGTCTTAGCAAAGCTGTTTCAAAACTTCCGTTACCGGATGAAGACAGTTTCAGATTTGTATCTCGTCAAGGTCAGTTATCAGGTGCAAATGTAAGAGCTGGTTACTTTACATTTAGAGTGACTGTTGGAGCATTGTCTCACAATGATGATATAAAGAAACAAGAATTATTAACACCCACTGGAAGCATTTGGGTATTAGCATTGAGGTGATTTATGGGATTTTTATCGAATGCCGTAGAAAAAGTATCTAAAGAATTCAAAGAGGCAGGGCCAGCAAAGAAGGCTGCAATGGCTGCTGCTGCTGCAACTCTTGCTCAAGGCACGGTGGTTCCAGTTGTTGGTGCAGGTTTAGGCTTAACAGCACTTGCAGCTCAACAAGCTTTAGGTGCGGCTGGTGCAGGTGGTGTTGGGGCTGCTGGTGCAGGTGGTACTGGATTAAGTAGTATAGGTTCTGGTGCTGGACCCGGTGGTTTTATTAAAGGTCTGTTAGGAGCAAAAAACCCTTCTGGTATGGGGCTTGAGGGTGGAGGTGTTGCTGAAAAGCTTGCGCGTGGTGCAAGAGCCGCAGCACTTTTGAAGCCAACGAAAGGTGAAAAAAGATTTGAAGAACTTGTTGAAGAAGGCGAACGCGACTTGGAGCAAGAACGAAAACGTTTAGCTAGAGCTAAGGGTGGTTTTACCTCTGATCAGTTTCGTCGATATGTTGCAGCCGGAGCAGGACAGGTAAGGTCAGCAGTTGCAGAGCGAGCAGCACAGTTGGCTAGAGGTGGTAGTATTGGTGTTGGCCAATCAGGAGTACAAGAGGCAGCTAAAAGACAACTGCAAAAACAACAGACTGATGCTATTAGAGGAATAGTTTCTGATGTTAGGGGTGCAGATGTAGAAGCACTAGAAAGGCGAGCAGAAAAATTTGATCAGAAGAAAGCAGAACAACAACAAAGAGTACAATTAGCAGGCGCAATGCAACGACAAGCAAAGACTCAAGCTGTAGCTGCAACACAACCCAGAGTTAACAAAACAACAACTTTGACAGACCGAAAGAAAGGGCCTGGGATAGAAGATGTAGGCGAAGCTGCTGATCTTCTTGACGTAATAACGTAAGGAGAATGAAATGGGATTTATTAGTGATTACAATAGAGCAGTTGAAGAACGCAAGAGAGTATATCAGGAGCCAATAGACCCTCTTAAAGCTCAACAAATGAAAGTAGAACTCATGAAGATGCGTGTTGAGTTAGCCAAACAACAAAACATACAGAAGACAGAGTTTGTTAATAAGTTTGGCACTGTGATGGCAGCGCAACAAGGGATGGAAGAACGTATATTTATAGCAGCTATCAACGCAAAAAAATCAATGAGTGTAGCACAAATAGCTGCAAACGCAGAAAAACAATCTACATTTACCAGTACTTTCGGAGCTAAAGTTTTAGAGGCTTATGGTGGAACAGCATCTGCGAAAGCTGCACAAGAAAATGTTTTAAAAACGGTAAGAAATGAATATAGCGGCAAAACTAATAATTACGGAGTAGAAGTTGCAAATGCAATAGCAGCTGGTGCAGATCCAAAACAAGCTTTACAAGATAACTTAAAGAAATTTGATAAAATATTTATTGAACAAGGTAATCAAATCGCTGCCTTAGATGAACCACATGAAAGGTTCTACGCTAAAGATGTAGGAGCATCTGAGATTTCAAACCTTTTGGCAAAGTCTGTTGTAGAGAATAATCCTTCATTAAGCATAGCTCAAGTACAACAAGAAATACTTAGTGGATTAAAAAATAAAGCTGAATTCAATCCCTCAGCGGAAGAAACAGCAGCTTTTAGCGACAACTTGCAAGCTCAAAAAGCTATACTTAATAGAGTTGCAACACAATCCTTTGGAGGAGCTGGATCAACTGAAATACAGAGTATAATAAATCAAGCTCTTGATGCTAAGAAAACACCATCAATGACCATAAAAGATTTCGCATCAGATTTCGAAAAAATACCTGATGACCCTGCAATAGTAAAGCTTGAAAAAGATTTAACAAATCAAATGGAGCAGATTGATGAACGGCAAACAACGGCTTTTGGAAAGTTTTACTTGGACTACATAAACAATCCAAACAAAGATACACTAAATAGAATCATTGGTGTTCAAGACGATAAGAATGCAGCATACTTTTATTTGGAAAATGAAAACATGTTGCAGACAGCAGTGGCTGGAATACAAAAGTTTCAAGACCCTACCGACCCTTCACTTGTTGATGCATATGAACCAGGCCAACCTTTACCAGAAGACGAGATTATTAAATTAAGAAATACCATAGCAAGCGATTTAGGTATAAGAACTTTAAGAAACGTAAATCCAACAAGGTTGCGTTTGGCAATGGCAGTAAGAACTCCCTTGCGGTTTGATCCCACAGTACAGAAAAGTATACAACAAGCAGAAGAAGCAGTACAAATAGAGGAAGAGGTATTAGATTCACCGGCACAAGAAAAAGAAATACAAGCCACAACAGGTAAATTTCGTACAGTAAAAGGTAAAGCTGGATATGTGTATGGTCAAGATTTAGACGGAAACATTTATATCCTTAAAGATCCAACAGGTAAAGCAACAGGAATGAAATATGCACCAGACCACAGGTTTGGAAAAGCTATTACAGGGGAAATAGGAACAGTTGATTCAGTACCCAAAGCAAACTTCACAGAAAACATTCCATCATCAACTGTGCTATCAGGTTTGAAAAAAAGTAGGAAAGCACCTAAGAGTCCTACGCCCACTAAAAGTATAGAGAAACAAACTCAACAAAAAGGTGCAGAAGCAGCAGAGCAGTTTGATATGTTAAAAGGTGTTAGAATAGAAGAACCTAATCTTGGAGAATCACCACCGTCTGAAGAAGAGTTAAGTCCAGAGCAATTAGAAGAGCTTTTTAAAAGAAAAAGATTAGAAGCTTTTAATAAAATGCAAGACATTAGAGATGAAAGAGCAGAAATTGTAAAACAAATTAATGATAAATCATTACAATTAATTAAATCAAGTAAAACCGCAAAGGAAAGAGACTACTTAAATTCTTTAGTAAGTCAAGTTGGAAAACAATCAACAACCCAGCTGAAAGATGAAATCAAAGAAAAAGGGACAGGTCAGGTGTTTATTGGTGTTGGGGTTCCTAATAAATCTACAATGTATGATGTTGATAAAGAACGTAAACACAACGAAAATTTGAAAAACATTTTGAATCAATACGAAAACAAATATGGTGAACCCGGTGTAAGTCAACAGCCTCCAACTAAAGAACCCGGTGTAAGTCAACAGCCTACACAGTTAGAGCAATCTACATACATGACAAGCGATACTGAAACCCCAACCACTCCATTCGCTCCTAAGAAAACACAGAAACAAAACGAAGCTTTAGCTAATCGTTTCGGTGAATCACAACAATAGATTTAGGCATACAAATGGCAGACCCAAATGAAAACGATAAAATAGAAGCAATCAAAGCAGCTTTAGGCACACAGGGAGTAGACCCCTTAGAGAATGTTAAAAGTGTTTTTGAGCAAGATACTATCGCCCCTTCATTGCCTGTAACTCCTACTGTAGAATCATTACAATCCAAGCCATTTGAAACTGAAGAACAGCCAACTCCTGATAGGCCAGCTCTTGATCCAGGCTTTCAATACATTGATGAACCATCGACATATATAACAAGACCTATTGGTACATATGATACAATCACCGGTACAACTATATCAGAGATCTATTTTACTGATGAAGAACGTAAGATTATAGAGGACAGTAGAGAAAGTTTAGAATCAAGATACGAAACTATTACAGCAAATCTCACCAACGAGCAGCGTGAGATGATGGCAAAAGTATCTCCTGATAAGATTGAAGAAGATTGGCTGCAACAAGGTATGGGGCTATTAAACTTTGCGCTTAGTCCTTTCAATGTACCTGAGTCATTGGCTTGGTCTGGTATGGCTTACGCAGCGCAGCTGCTTCCAAATCCTGAATCTTACTTGGGAGACTTAGCTCAAAGTTCTTTTTCAGCAATCTACCCATATATCAATGGTCAAGTTTTGTTCTCCGCAAAGAACGCTGTACTTGGCCACGAAGAAGAGTATGTTGATCCTAAACAACAGGAAGCTTTTGCAAAAGAAGAAGAGCGTATCTCAGGTAAGATATACAAGAACTGGGCTGATGGTACGATATACAAGAACATACAAGAAGGTTCAGCATACGAGGGAACTGCTGTAGATTATTTGTTTGGTCCTGATATACCAATGGCTAGAGGGGTTGAAATCTTAGATGGAATGATTTCAAAAGAGGAAGCCAAAAACCTTTCTGAACTGGCAAAGAAAGCAGGAGACAAAGACGCTGAAGAATACTACGGTATGTTGGCTGATGAAACGGGAAGAGAAGTAATTGGCTTTGGTGCTGAACTTGTTTTTGATCCTTTAAACATAGTTGGTATGGCTGCTGGATCAAAGTTGGTAAACGTTAGTGGAGTACAGTACACTTTACAAGGCGATGCAGCCAAAGCAGTAGATGCCCTTACCAATGCTAATGTTCCTCAACAAAAAGCTTCTGATCTTGTTGTTGGTGCTTTACAAAGAGACGACAATAGTTTGTCTCAGATAAGAGAGATTATTGAAAAAGAAAAAACACTAGAGGCAGTACATCAAGACAAGCTTAATATTATCTCTGAAAAGCTTACCAATCCTGAGACTATTATTGATACAGCAAAAGCAGATATACAAGAGCATCAGGCAACCATACAAAAGCTTATTGATGAAGCAGAGAAAGCAGAGACTGTTGCTACTCAAGCAGAGAAAGCAAAACAAGTAAAGTACTTGAAGAATCTAGAAAAGACAAAACAAATGGAGGCACAGAAACTAGCCTCTATTCAAAGCGTTGATCAAGCAAAACGATTCATGACCAACGTTGCCAAGCGTGAAAGCTCGATAGTTTCGATGCATAAAAGACAAGTAGCGCAAATGAGTAAAATACTGGACGATGGTTACGATGCCAGTCAAACAATGCAAACAGCTGGAGCTTTTAGGTATCACATACCGTTTGGTTCTAAGACATACAATCTAGGTCAAAAGACATTTAAGATTACCCCAATAAAAAATGTTGACACAGCTGCAAGCATAGCAAACAGAACGGTTGGTAACGTTGATGATTTAATAAGACTGAACAAAACCACAGAAGACGGTTTGAATCAAATGATAAGGAATGGTGATCGCATTACTGTTGGTATTGGTGGTGGTGGTGTAAAGGGGTTGATACCTGAACCAATCATATCTAGGGTGCAGAAAGTAACCAATCAGTTGAGTCCAGTTAAACTTGACGACATAAAGAGCAAAGTGGTGAACGCTGGTGGGTCTGCAACAAGCTTAACCAATGGAGAACGTTTAGTTTACATGATGTCTGAGCAAGGTATACCTGGCTTTAGAGATTTAACAAAGTATCCTTTTTATTTAGTGCAAGAGTTATCAACGTTTATTGGTACTAGACTTTTTGAACCTTGGTTTGCAAACAGAGAACTAGATCAAGCAATGCAGTACTTCAGGTCAAGAGGTACTGACGACAATATGATTAGAAACTTTCTGAGTGGAAAACAAAAGTCTTTGGTTAGATTGCGTAAAACATCTCCTGAACTGTGGAACAGTTATCAAAAAGCAATAGTCAAATACAATACTAGCTTATCTCTGTCATCAGAAAAACTTATGAGCCAAGTAAATCTTTTGGTCGAAATGGCTGATGACATTGCAAAGGCTCGTATTGCTGATGGTACAGCGATAGCTGGTACAACAGGGTTGAATGTACTTAATGATGCAGCACGGTTCAGAGAACAAGGAGTTGCGTTTCCTGAGCATTTGAATCCTTTACGAGATACTCTTCAGGGTTTCGTAAGAGAGATAGAACAGGTAACCGGTAAGGATAAAGAAGAAGTACAACAAGCTTTACAAAACATTGCCCGGTTTGTGTCTGAAGATAAACAGGTGGTAAGAGATTTTGCAGACCGCATTTTAGATGTCAAAGAAGAACTAGAGTTTATTACAAGAGCAACAATAAAGAAAACAGAAGGCGAAATTGAACGCTTACAACAGTTTGCAACAAGAATAAAAGACAGATTTCCAAAGAATGAAAAGGTTTTACGAAAGCAAATCAGAGATTTAGAGAAGCAGGAAAAAGCTTTGCAAGATGTTCTCAACAATTATCGTAGAGCATTGAAACAATTTCCTGATGACAAGAAGTTTACTTCTTCGCTGCAACAAAGCATTAAAGCAGTTCGAGATAAAGCAGAAGAGTTTCGTAAATTAGAAGATGACTTTGCTCCTATGCGTCCTCAAATGGTAGCCGAAAGAATTAAGACAGGCAAAGATAAGTCTTACGCTAGAGCATTAGAGAACTGGGAACTGGGTGTATGGAACAAACTGGCAGATGTCATGGCTGAATACCCAGAAGAAGATGTATTGAAAGCTGTGCTTGGTCTGTTCAAAAGAGAGCCTGTAGACTTTGGACAACTTTCTGCAAGATTCAGAGGAACCAAAGATGTTACTGCGGATCAAAGGCTATCAAAGACAGCTCAGTTTCCAACAGTTATTGGTACACGTTTTGAAGATGTACCCACAGACATACAGCCATTGGTAAATAAACTATCACAAACTCTTGATGCATATACGGAAATGTATAGAGAGAATGGGTTTGATTTTATTAAAGACCCGGTTGATATGATGCGTATCTTTGGTGTGGTTGATTATGTTCCACACCTTAGAGACAATAAAGCAGCAGAGATAAGGGCAAAGTTAGGTGGTATGCCTGATGAAGAGAGAATGATTCAGTCAGCCCCTGATTCTGTGCTAAGTCAGTTCCTTGCTCAGGATGCTGCTAAGTTTCGTTCACTAACTGGTACGATAGACGAAATTAATCAGCTGGTTAGATATAAAGGTGATCAATGGGAGTTTACTATTAGCCCAGAGTTACTGCATTCTCGTTTGATGCAAGCAGGAAAGGGTGTTGCTTCAAAAGAAATGCTATTAACAATGTTTAGAACAGGGGTAGCAAGAGTATTCCCTGATTTTGCAGCTGCAAGAGAGTCAGGTTTTGTACCTTTACTGCAAAGAAGCAGTGTTGGTATCAATAAAGAAGTAATGTTGTACGGATCTACTGAAGACTTGTTAAATGCAGCAGGCAGACCAACAGACAAAGAACCATTCCTTGATATGCTTAGGATTTTAGGTGATGAAGATGCCAGTTTAATGGCAAAGGGTGACGCTGTACGTCCTGTTATATCTTGGGCGCAGGAAATAAAAGACTTTCGTAACGTTGCATTGGTTGAACAATCAGTAGGTATTATTAGAGCTGTACAAGCAAGAGCCTTATCAGGTGTTCCAAGCTTAGAAAAGTTCCTGATAAATGGAGAGGTACTTGATGTTCAAAAACGATGGAATGAGTATACAAACACACGGTTAGAAGAGTACCTTGCAAAGAATAAAAAAGCATTCGACAATGTTTCTAAAAAGATTGACAACTTACAAAAGAAAGGAAAGGAAATACCACCAAAGTTAAAGGAAAAGCTTTCTGATTTACATGAAAAATTGAATCCAGACTCTGATGTCTATCAAATAAATAAAAAACGTATTGGAACTACAGCGTGGGGTGATGTCAGTAAAGAGATAAATGAACTACTGAGTGATATAAACAGGGGTGAATACCCAGAACTCCCAGGTATAAAACAAATCCTTATAGAAAGAAATCGTTATCGTTTGGGTATGGAGCCAATCACTGCTAAAGACCTGTCAGTTTTCTTTGATCCAGTACAACCAACATCGCGATTGTATATACCTGAAACAGTAGAAGAAAGTCTGCGCATGTTAACATCAAGAACGTTTGTCGGTGAGAAGGGTACAAGAGCGAATAACATCTTTAACTTTATTCGTAAGACCAACAACTTTTGGAAAACAAGAATGACAATAATCTCAGCGATGTTTACTTCGCGAAACGTTATTGGTAACATGATTGCAAACATTTTAGATGTTGGGATTGGTGGAGTATTAAATCCGGACACAAATATAAAAGCTGGTACACTGGCATTTCTTATTGAGCCTTATGCTAAGTATGGTAGTTTGGAAGCAGCAGCAAAAGCTACAAAAGTAGCAAGAAAGCCAAAAGAATCTATGACAACTTTTGCTAAAAGAAGACTTCTTGGTGCGAAGCTCGACGTTTTCTGGAGGGGGAATGGAAGTACTGTAGATCTTGGGGATGGTGTAGTCCGTACTTGGGATGAAGCTTTGGAGCTTATGGAGTCACGGGGTGTCATAAGTGGATCAGCAAACTATCGTCTTGATTTTGAAACCCAGCTCGAAGAAATGTTAGAAGCAAAACATCGATTGTCTATGGCAGAGGTCGAAGGTTTAACAAGGCGTAAGGCAGCAAAAGTAGCATCTAAATTAGAAGACGTTTCTATTGTTGCTTTATCAGCAGCTGCAACAGGTGGGTTGCCCATAGCGATGACAAAAAATCTAGGTGAATGGGTCGCTAGGGGGGCTGAGAATCAAGGTAGAGCCACGAACTTTATTGCAAATCTAAAACGTGGAGGAACAGTAGAAGATTCTGTGGCTCATGTAAACAAGTTTTTGTTGGACTACAATGACCTAACTCCTCGTCAAAAAGATTATATGCGAGTACTGAATCCATTCTTTACGTGGAACTTTAAAAACTTTATGTTGAATAATGAGATGATGTTAAAGAACCCATTGTTTTATTCAACGATGAACCGAGCATTCTATCATACCCTACCAATGATCTCATACATTATGGAGCAAGAAACAGAAGAGGAGTTTGCTAATACTTCATTTGAGTATATGCGTTACAAGACAGCTCAAAAAGTAAAGTATTATCCAGAGTACAAGATGTACCGGGTACGTATTGATGGCCTTCCTTTCGGACTGCCAAAGGGATATGACGTAGAGGGATTAGGTCTGCCTATAGAGTCATGGGCTGAATACATGCAATTGGTTAAAGACGCAACAGATATACCGACCGGTGGAAAAGTTGGTGGCAAATCGTATTCAGGAGCAGAGGG
>TARA_R100001443_G_scaffold62648_1_pt1 | contig 36098 bp, 19 predicted proteins | sample TARA_R100001443 | Tara Oceans TARA_R100001443 (sample SAMEA2622142) | marine metagenome | biome: marine biome (ENVO:00000447); feature: deep chlorophyll maximum layer (ENVO:xxxxxxxx); material: "saline water (ENVO:00002010), including plankton (ENVO:xxxxxxxx)" | depth 50 m
GGTTGGTGAGTAACACTTAGGGACCTCACAGTTTGTGTCACATACTGACAGGATTGTGAGGACTTAAGTTCACTCACACACCAGTGCAGTTCTTGACACATAGGGGAGAAAATGTTAGAATGACAGTGTGGCGAATTGACAGTCTTTTGGGGTCTTATGTAATATCGGGTTGCGGGCAAAGCGGTTAATGGCCCCCCCCTTATAAAAAACGCATAAGTCCCTAACCTACAAAGGTCCCCAAACGGCCAAGAGAATTTGCGAGATAAAAAAAATTTCTATATAAAAAAATCCCCCTGTGAGGTTCGGGCCCTATGAGTGTTTCAAAGGTATATCACATTTACTTAAAGGGAGAGTGTGTTCTCCATAGTTTGACAGAAGAGAACTTTCAAAGTAGTTGGGATACCTTACAGAATCTCGTAGGCCTGGTGAAGACTGACTACACGACTGATGATCTCTCATATGAGGTAGTGTTACCACTAGAAAAAAGAGAGGATATCAGTAACTAGTCAGGTACTCACATTCGAGTTGACACTCACTAAATATCCGAGTATAATGATGAGTGAAATGGAGTGATTCTAATTCATGGCTAAAGGTTTTACAGTTAAAGCTTCGACTCCCAAGAAAAAGGCAGAAGGGCCTGAATGGGACTACGAAGCAATCAAAGAAAGAATGAGGGGAAAGGCAATTGTATTTTGTCTTCCTGGAAGAGGATGTTCATATACATTCATGAAGAACTTCGTACAGTTGTGCTTCGACCTCGTACAAAACCAGATGAGTATTCAGATTAGTCAGGATTACTCAAGCATGGTGAACTTCGCACGGTGTAAGTGTCTCGGCGCAAATGTCTTGAGAGGGCCTGACCAGGTACCTTGGGATGGAAAACTTCAGTATGACTATCAGTTGTGGATTGACTCTGATATTGTTTTTAATACTGAGAAGTTCTGGCAGCTGTGCGACCTCGCGATAAACTCTGAAGGAGAAGAGAAGCAGATTGTCGCAGGATGGTATAGTACAGAAGATGGGCGGACAACCTCTGTTGCACATTGGCTTGAGGAAGATGACTTCAGGAACAATGGTGGAGTGATGAACCATGAGATGGTTGATGGTATCAGTAAGCGCAAGAAGCCTTTTACTGTTGACTACACTGGATTCGGTTGGGTGATGATTCAGAAGGGTGTCTTTGAAAACGAAGGTATGAAGTATCCTTGGTTTGCACCGAAGATGCAAGTGTTTGAATCTGGTGCGGTTCAGGATATGTGTGGTGAGGACGTATCGTTCTGTTTGGACGCGATTGAGTCTGGATTTGATATCTGGTGTGATCCACGCATTCGTGTTGGTCATGAGAAGATGCGTGTTATCTAAGTATATCTCAAAGGAATACCATTGGGTATGTAATGAATGTGGTGGTAAAGGATGTAATGACTGCCACAATGGTTGGGGTTGTAATGGACCCGAATGTGAAAAATGTAAACGTTTAGGAGAACCAGTAAATGGCCAAGGTAAAGAAATCCCTATCAGGGGATACAATGATCGAATCTCAACCGAAGAAGACTCGGCAGGGGATGGGTAAGCATACTAAACTAGCGGCAACATCAAGTAGACCAAAGAAAAAGCGTTACAGAGGACAGGGACGATAATATGGCATACTTAGTTCATCCACTACCCCCTAGACAGGTCTGGGTCAAGAAAGAATATCTCTATGACCTGGAGAAGGGTCATGGAGAACTAACACCTGGTATCTGGATCTCTGTAAGGAGTATTCAGGCAAAGGCACTATACTTTGAAACACTCCTGACAGAGTATGGTGCCCTTTATGATAAACTTCCACTTTCTGCTTTTGTGTGGAAGAAGGACATTGATTGGAATGATCAACTACCTTTGGATGTATTGGAACTGTGGGATTGTTTTGACTATAACATTACCGTTGTAGAGAAACCTATTCTTGGTAGATGTCAATTCTTTGGTAAGGATAAGAAGATGCATCCTGGTGAGTATGAATTCACTATTGATACAGCACATCCTGATTGTTCGATTCTGGACGTGAACTTCTCTGAACATGATCCTGAACATAAGACTTTCAATGTGATTGCATTGGATAATGGACAATTTGCGGCACAACCTAATAATAGGACTGTGTTCTTGGATAATAGTTTGATTAATAATGATAACCTCAAACAACCTGATTTCAAGGTTTGTACACAGAACTATGCTGTAGAGGTAGAACCTAAGTGGTGGTCTGTAGGACACACTGATGAGTGGGCATATAGGACTGAGGAAGAGGAAAGAGAAGATATTAATTACTTTAACTCAATGAGTGAAGGTATCGATACCTATCATTCTCAAGAGGGAAGATACGCCGATCCACAATAAATAATCAAAAAGGATATGGATAACCAAAACTTTTTGAGAGAAATCGCTAACGATCAGAAAACACCCAAGAACAAGAAAAAGGTTCGTGAGGATGGTTTCTATGAGGCTAGTGAGGCGGATTGGAAGGACTTCTGGGAGAACGAAGATACTACTGAGATGTTGACTGAATAATTTTAATTTGCCGTCTAAATACTTGAGAATTGTTGTATAATAATTAAGTGCCTGTCCAAAGAGTCAGTCGGGGTTTCAAAGACGTAAGTGCTACATTCCAGGTTAATCCCATCAATTCAGATGTGATCATCCTGAAGAACGAGAATGCAATTGCTCGTTCTATACGTAATCTTATTTTCACTGTCCCTGGTGAAAAACCCTTCGCACCTACTATTGGAAGTAACGTAACTGCTTTGTTATTTGAAAATATGGACTTATTGACCGCAAGTTCAATTAAGTCAGAGATTGAATACACTATCATTAATTTTGAACCCAGAGTTAACTTGACTGATGTTGAGGTAACTGCAAATATTGATAATAATCAATTTGATTGTGTAATTCGATATGATATTGTCGGTATCGACGTTTTACCACAACAATTAACCTTTGCATTACAGCCCACTAGGTAAATGCCGTTAGTCAATTTTAGTAACTTAGATTTTGATCAGGTAAAGGAGTCCATTAAGGACTATCTTCGTGCTAACTCAAATTTCACTGATTATGATTTTGAGGGTTCAAACCTGACCACAATCATCGACACTTTAGCATATAACACTTATATTACCTCATATAATGCCAATATGGTATCCAATGAGGTATTCATTGATTCGGCCACGCTCAGGGAGAACGTGGTGTCTCTGGCACGTAATATTGGGTATGTACCGAGGTCAAGAAAATCTGCGAGTGCAAGAATTACGTTTGATGTAGATGTCAGTAATACTAGTGCAGTTTCAGTAGTTCTTAAAGCCGGTGCTGTAACCACATCAAGATCAACCGGTGTTAATAGGACTCGTAATTTTATCTTCTCAATTCCTAATGATATTACAGCTCCTGTAAAATCAGATGGAACTGCAACGTTCAGTAATATCAAAATTTACGAAGGAACATACATTAATCAGACATTTACCGAAGATAGTAATAACCCTAATCAAAAGTTCATCTTACCAAACTCTGGTATTGATACGGATCTAATCTCTGTTATTGTAAGAGATACTGCAGGATCTACCGTATCAAGAAAATTTGATATGTTTGAAAGTCTTTTTGATGTAACTAAAGACACTAGAGCATATTTCCTTCAAGAGATTAGTCAAGAAAGATACGAACTTCTCTTTGGTGATGGAATTTTTGGTGTCAAACTTGAGAATAGTAATTTTATTGAAGCAAGTTATATTACATGTAATGGGCCCGAGGCAAATAATATAGCCAATTTTTCATTCATTGGAAATTTAGTAGATAATAACGGAGCGACAATTAGTTCTGGTGTTTCAGTCATTGCAACCGAAGAAGCTTCTGGTGGTGGTAAAGAAATTGAATCTGTTGAATCTGTCAAGAAATACGCACCACAGATTTACGCATCGCAGAATAGAGCTGTAACAGCTTCCGACTATGAGGCATTGATTCCGCAGATTTATCCAGAAGCTGAATCAGTTTCTGCTTTTGGTGGTGAAGACTTAACACCTCCACAATTTGGAAAGGTTTTTGTAAGTATCAAGCCATACAATGGTGTGTTCTTATCGAGTGGTATCAAACAGAATCTACAGCAACAAGTCAAAAAATACTCTGTTGCCGGTATTAGGGCAGAAATTATTGATTTGAAGTACTTATATGTTGAAGCTGATTGTGAAGCATACTACAATTCAAATCAAGCTCCATCACCATCTTTTGTTCAGAGTGTGGTATTCAATAATATCGCCAACTATGCAGACTCCTCTGACTTGAATCAATTTGGTGCTAGATTTAAGTATTCCAAATTCCAGAAGATTGTTGATAGTAGTCATGAATCGGTTTGTTCCAATATAACAACAGTTCAGATGAGAAGAGATATGTCAGTGAAACTCAATCAGTTCGCTGAGTATGAGTTGTGCTTTGGTAATCAGTTTCACGTAAAAAATCACGGTCACTCAGCCGTCTTCCAAGGTAATCTACTTGGATATAATATAAGATCAACAGGATTCACTGTAAGTGGTATCAGCGGAACTGTGTATATGGGTGACAAACCAGCTGGTAATCTTGAAACTGGAACTATCTTCCTCTTCAAGTTAACCTCATCAACTGAACCAATCATCGTCAAACAGAACATTGGTATCATCGATTACAAGAAAGGTGAAATCAAACTTAATCCTATTAATATCATTTCTACAGTAGTTAATAGAAACGCTCCTCTTATTGAAGTTTCTGCAAATCCATTATCAAATGATATTATTGGTCTCCAAGATCTCTTCCTACAATTGGATGTAAATAATACAACAGTTAACGTAATTGCTGACAACATTTCTTCAGGAAATGACATCTCAGGAACCAATTACATTGTGTCCTCAAGTTATGGGGTTAACAAACTGGTAAGAGGTACCGTAATCATTTCCGGTAGCTCAGACACCACTCAAACGGTCTCTGGCACTACCTCAACCCCTACTAGTGGTACAACACCATCAACACCTACTACAGGTGGTGGAAGTCCTTACACCATGTCCTCACCATCATCTAGCAGTTCCTCCTACTAATACAGATATAAAATGGCAGTAGATAGAGTCAAGTTTCAGGAAATTGTATCCAGTCAAATTCCTAGGTATGTTAGAGAGGATTTTCCTCTTCTAACAAATTTTCTTGAGCAATACTACGTTTCTCAAGAACATCAAGGTGGTCCTGTTGATATCATCAATAATATTGATCAATATGTAAAAGTAGAGGAACTTTGTAATCTAGTAACTGAAACAACTCTTGACGAGGATCTGGATTATGTTGAGAGAGATGTAACTGTAAAATCCACACTAGGATTTTCTGAGACGAATGGTGTAATCAAGATTGACAATGAGATTATATTCTACGAATCGAAGACTGATACCGTATTCCAGAACTGTAGTAGAGGATTTAGTGGTATCACAACTTATGTTACCACAGGTTCTCCTGATGAACTGACTTTTTCACAAACTGAGGTAGATGAACATATTACAGGAACTAAAGTTCAAAACCTGAACGTTCTATTTCTTCAGCAATTTTTTACAAAACTAAAGACACAATTCACTCCAGGTTTCCAAGACAGGAGTTTCTTCAAAGGTCTTGATGCAAGAAACTTCATTTTCAATTCTGATAGTTTCTATTCCTCAAAGGGTACCGATCAGTCATATGAGATTTTGTTCAGAGCATTGTATGGTGAAGATGTAGAAATCATCAAACCTTCACAATTTCTTTTCACACCGTCAAATGCAGACTACAGGGTAACTCAAGATTTTGTTGTTGAATCACTTCAGGGTGATCCACTACAACTTAAAAACCTTACCATTTTCCAAAAAGAGACCGGGGCACGTGGTTCTGTCACAAATGTGCAGGTTATTCCCTATGATAAGTTTCAATTTTATCAAATCAGTATTGATGGTGGTTTCTCTAGGGACACCGACGTAGCAGGATCTATCTTTGGTGAGTTTAAACCAAATCCGTTAACACGACTTCTTGAACCTGTAAGTGTAGGTGCCACTGTTATAAACGTGGACTCTACCATTGACTTCCCCGAATTTGGTAATATTGTTGTTGATAATGTTGATGATGAAGAAGTAAGTATAGCTTATAGTGGAAAAACTGCTAATCAATTCTTTAATACCACTGTTCTTCATGATCTTCCTAAGAAAGCCGATGTAAAATTTGATTCATATTCATTTGCATATGTTGGTATTTCTACATCTGAAGAAATCAGAGTCAGATTTACCTCCACACTAAAAGATTTTAAACAAGATCAATCAACATACTTCTTCAAAAAAGATGACACGATTCAGATTAAGTCACTGGGTCTTGAATCTGTGGGTAAAAAGGCTAATAATTGGTTCACTAACGTAAAGTCAAAATTCAAAATTGCAGAAACTATTGTAGTTGATGCAAACAATTTTACCTATCAGCACAAGTTCTTAGTAGATAGTTTACTCAAGGAGGGATATTCTGTTAGATATGAGAATTTTGATGGTACTGTTTCTATTCTAGGAGAGGTAAAAACTGTATCTTCTGCAAGTGATGTAACTATTCAATATAGTCAACAGCTTCCCTTGAGTGGGGAGTTCTTTATTGAAAATGAATTACTTAAGGGAGACTCATCAAAACATCCTTATATCTCAAACTTTGTTGCCAATACACAGAATACTTACACAAAATTTAATGGTGATGTTCTGGTTGCATCCAACTCCATTCCAAATTTTGATGGAGTAGCTACAAATACGATTGATAATAAGATCACATTCTCCGCATCATTGTTGAGCACCGATGTACTGACACTACCAACTAATCCCACTAATCTCCCTGATCACGGTCTGTATACCGGTGAGACTGTTTATTTTGAATCAAATGGTGATGGGTTCCAAGGAATCTCCTCAGCAACGTATTTTATTGAAAGAGTTAATGAAAGTAATATCAAACTCGCAAGAAGTAAAGCCGACCTGGCAAAAGGTACTTATCTTACATTCAATGGCTCGGTAACCAACGCATCAATCACTCTTCTTGAGAGTTACAAAAAGAATATCGAACCACAAGGTCTTTATAGACAAATTACCACACCATTGGTTAGAAATAAAACATATAAGACTGAATCCGGTCACACAGGTATCTTTATTAATGGTGTTGAACTTCTAAATTATAAGTCATCAAATAATGTTTACTACGGTAACATTGAAAGTCTGATTGTAACTGCGGGTGGTTCTGATTATGACATTATCAATCCTCCTATTCTCAGTATAAAGGATGAAGTAGGAACAGGTGCAACAGGTATTACTAATGTTCTTGGTAATCTGGTAAGATTTGAAGTAATTGATACTGGTATGGGATATATCAATCCCCCCACCATCAGTATCTCAGGTGGTAATGGTTCAGGTGCTTCAGCAGAACCAAGAATGCTCTCAATCAAGCATGAGAATTCATTTATCGGTAATTCACCCGATGAAGTAAAACTTACCACCAATGAAATCAATTTCAAGTCTGATCACAAATATGTAAATGGTGAGGGTATTTTATATGAACCAAGAAGTACAAAAGTTGTTGTGGGTCTTACAACAGGAAGTAAGTATTACGTCAATGTAACCTCACAAACTGGTATTCAACTTCATAATTCAAGAACTGATGCGTTTGCGGGTATCAACACGGTCAGTTTGACTGGATTTGGTAATGGTAGTCAGTTTTTTGTTGCCGAAAATCTCAAACAGGTAGTATCATCTGTTGTTATAACGAATCCTGGAGTAGGATATGAAAACAAACAGAGAACTATTCCTTCAGTGGGTGTTAATACGTCTTCCGACAGTGTGGAGATTGTCAATCATGGTTATAATCACAAAGATATTGTAAGATATACAAAAGGAACACCTGCCATTTCAGGTCTTTCAGAAAATAAAGATTATTATGTTGTTAAAGTCAATGAGGATTCCTTTAAGTTAGCAGAAGTCGGAAGAGTTGGTGTCCCTAGAGAATATTTTGTAGATAACAATATCTGCATTGATTTCAGAAATGCAGGAAAGGGATCTTTTAATTATCCTCCAATTACTATCCAGGTCTTAGGTCCAGCTGCAGCATTCGATGAAAGTTTTGTTGAGAACTTCCAGGAACTTTATATCATAGAATCTCCAGTTGAAGAAGACATCACAACTCCAATCAACGTTCTTGCTTGGACTGATACTGAAGCTGAAATTACAGATCCATACTTTGTTGCTATCGCTGGAGAATCTAATTGGCTGATTAGTGATGATCCATTTATTGGTAATATTTTACTATACGCTGCAGAATTGCAACCCATTTTTAGAGGTAGTATTGAATCAGTGGATATTACTTCTGGTGGTGTTGGTTATGGATCTTCCGAAATTATCGATTTCCAAAGACAACCTGAAATTACTTTGAATTCTGGTATCAATGCAGTACTGACACCAATTATTAATAATGGTCAAATATCCGAAGTTATCGTAAATCAAGGTGGAACTGGTTTCAATGCACCTCCCACACTTGAGGTTGTAAGTGATACTGGTAGTTTTGCAGTTCTTATTGCACAAGTATCAGACGGTAAAATTTCTAACGTCATTGTGAGAAAGGGTGGAGCTGGTTACGAATCAGGTAAGGTAACAATCAACATTAAGGCAGCAGGTTTGGGTGCAAGAATCAATGCAAACATCAAACCCTGGAATGTAAATCTTTTCGAGAAGAAATTTGCCAATCTACTTGGTGATGATTGTACAATCGCGGATAATATTGATAATAAATCTCTCCAATTCAGTTCTTTGTATGCACAGAGACCACTTAGACAAAATACAAATGCTTTGAGTGGTTTTGGAAATAATAATATTAGATATGGATTCTTTGATATTACTTTGAATAGTAATAATGAAGAAACGGATAGTCTTTTCCACTCACCCATTTTAGGTTGGGCATATGATGGTAATCCGATTTATGGACCATATGGTTTTAGTAATATCGATGGTACTGGTAGTATTCGGAGAATGGTTAGTGGATATAAACTAGCTATTACTGGACTTAATAGACCATCATATTCAACATTCCCCAATGGATTCTTTGTAAATGATTTCATTTTTGCGGGTGATGGAGATCTTGATGAGTCAAATGGTAGGTTCTGTGTAACACCAGATTTCCCTAATGGAATATATGCATATTTCTGCACCATCTCAGATAATATTGATGCATCTGGTCCTTTCGATAAGTTTAAGAGACCAGTATTCCCCTATGTAATTGGTAATGAATATCATTCAGTTCCAAATCCATTTAATTTCAGATCCTCATCCAATCAAAAGGAATATGATATTGTAGGTAATTCTTGGTTTAGAAATACCAAGTTCTACTATACTAATGGTGGAGATGCTGGTTACGATTATGTTTATAATTCAGACAACGTTAGAAATCAATCTCTTGATATTACTGCGACAACTTCAGGTTCTGTAGATTCTTTGGATATTCTTGATCCCGGAACAGATTACAAAGTAAATGATAGAGTTATATTCAACTCAGAAGGTACAGGTGGAAGAAACATCAGATATAAGGTTTCTCAAGTTAAAGGTAAGACCGTTAATAATGTTTCTCTTGCTACCACCTTTATTGAAAACGTAGAATTTGGTAGTGGAAACAATCCAAATAACTTTATTGGATTTACATCTACACCTCATAACTTCCTTCCTAGAGATACTGTCTTTATCGATAATCTCTCTGAATACTATAAGGGATTTGATGGAGCATATACTGTTGGAGTATCAAGTGAGAGATGGTATGTATCTGTAGGTATTCAGACACAATCTGTCACAGGTATTCAGACATACATTTACGTTTCTGGTTCTTTGGATGAGCAAGTCATCAGAACTAATGACATTCTTAGAATTGAAAAAGAAAAACTTCAAGTTCTAAATGTTGATGAAGAATCTGGAAGAATAAGAGTTTTGAGAGGAGTTGATGGAACTCTTGGTTTCCCACATTCAGCTGGTGTGGTTGTAAGAGATGATCCTAGAAAGATTAGATTTACATCTACTGGTATCACTACAAATAGATCATTTAAAATCAATAGACAGTTCTACTTCAAACCCAATGAATCTGTAGGTCTTGGTTCTGCTCAAGTAGTAATGTTCTCAGGTATTACTACAGTCACATTCTCCAATCCCGGAGTTGGAGTGACTAGGTTGAATCTAGGTCAACAACAGATACATATCCCTAATCATAAACTGGAACTTAACACTCCAATGAAGTATTTCACCAACAGTGGTGGGTCTTCTATTCAAGTTTGGAGTGGTGTAGATGGTTCGCCCAAGTATGATCTTACTGCGACTAGAAATGTATTTGCAGTGCCACTTTCGGATGATGTAATCGGAATTGCAACACAAAGAGTTGGTGTAAATTCTAATGGTGTGTTTGTCGGTATTGATTCAAATGCCGGTGGATTGTTGTACTTCACCAGTGCAGGTATTGGAAGTTATCACAGCTTCAATACTGATATTCTCAGTGTGTTGAAAGGTAGAGTATCACAGAATATTGTAACCGTATCTACAGCACAGACTCACGGAATGCTTCGTGGTGATAGAGTTACTGTTGACGTTAATCCAACCACAACCACCACGATTAAAGTAAAGTATGACAACTATAATAGGAGAATTGTATTTGATCCCGATATTGTAGAAGCAACAGGTATTAATACAAACTCTAATACATTTACTGTTCCTGCCAACAAGTATAACACTGGTGATAAAGTCATTTACACGTCGGATAATCCATCTGACAACATGACATCATCTGATATGTATTTTGTATACAATCTGAAAAATGATGTAATTAAACTGGTACGTAATGCAAATGAACTTTTAAGTGAGAATCCAACATTTGTCAATGTAGGTAGTGCAAAAACTGCAACATTGTCACGTATCAATCCTCAAGTAGAAATTCAAAAAAATCAAAACATCAAGTTTGACTTATCTGATTCTTCTTTGTCATTCACAAACGCTGGTGTCCCAGCAGCTGCCTTTGAAATGTATCTGTATGCGGACGAACAAAAAATTAATCAGTTCTGGACCACTAAAACCAGCAGAATATTTGAAGTTGTGAGAAGTGGAGTTATTGGTGTTGATACCTCTGCATCTTTGACACTTGCTGTTAGTGATAACTTACCTTCAGTTCTCTTTTATGGATTTGAACCAGACAATTTGGATGTTCTTCCCGCCGTAAAAAAAGAGATCTTGGATGACACCACGGTTCCTAGTGGTAATACCATTAACTTGGTTCCAAATAAATTTGACGGAATTTATGAAGTAGTTGGTGTATCATCACGTACCTTTGATTACAATATTCCATTTGATTATGATACAATTGTATCATATGGATCAACTAATTCAAATATACAATATGATACTGCATCATCAACGGCCGTTGGTCCAATCAGTAGAGTATCATCTGACAATAAGGGTATTGGTTATAAGTCATTACCTGGATTCTCCTTTGTTTCTAGCGCGAAAGGATCAGGTGCTCTTCTAAAACCAAATAGCACTTCAATCGGTAATATTATTTCAACTAAAATTAATAATATTGGTTTTGGTTACCCATCTGATAAAACACTTAACGCTACAGGAAACTTACCTCTTGTATTAGAACTTGAATCACTAGGTAGTTTTGAATCTATTGGAATTTCTTCTGGTGGTGTAAATTATAGTAAGGCACCCGATCTCGTTATTCTTGATGGATTTACTGATCAGGAAATTACTGATGTTCTTCTTAGATATGAGTTGAATGACAGTAGTGTGGAGATCGTTCAAAACACTTCATCTCTCTTTAACGTATCACCTACGATTATTCCTATTAACAATACTAATGGATTCAGTATTAGTTCTGTTACATATAACTCGACTAGTAAAATTGTTCGTCTTTCTTTCTCTAATATCTTTAGTGATGTAAAGGATTGGCCATTTAAAGTTGGTGAGTCCGTTCTTGTAGAAAACATTGCTGTTGGTTTTGGAACAGCAGGTAAGGGTTATAACTCTGAAGATTATAATTATCAGTTATTTGAAGTAACAGCTCTTGACAGTAATTTGGGAGGTTCAGGTTCATATATTGAGTATGACCTTACTAACAATCTTGCTGTTGGAGAATTTCCCGGAACCACTACAAATCTAGTTGCCGGTTCAGTCACTCCGAAGTCATTCTTCCCAATATTTGACCCCAGAATTGTAACAAAAGACTTTGTTGCAGGCGAAAGAGTTACAAATCCAGGTGGAGTTGGAATTGTTGAGAGATTTGACAGTGTAAGTGGATTCCTATTTGTTACATCTGAAGATGATTTTGAGGTTGGATCAATATTAAGATCTGAGACTACTGGTACTCAGGCTCGTATCACTTCTACAATTGATTTTAACTCTACAATCAAACTGGGTGTTGGTGCGACATTTAATTCTGGATGGCAATCAAATTCAGGATTCATGAATGATAATCTTCAGGTTCTTCCTAATAATGAATATTATCAAAACTTCTCATATTCACTGAAATCTAGAGTTGATTTTGATACATGGAATGATCCAGTAAGTTCTCTTAATCACACAGCAGGATTTAAGAAATTTGCCGATCTTTTAATTGATAATTCTGCTGTTGGTATTGTATCAGCGGTAGATTCTGAAATTTCAACTGTTATTGACCTTATTGGTGAAGAAAAACTCAATTGTTTCCCAGACTTTGATTTTGCCTCTGAGAGAACTATTGATATCGGTAAAAATAAAGTCATTTCCGATGAAGTAGTATTTGAAAATACAATTCTTCTCGATTATTTTGAATCAAGAGGAAATAGGGTTCTGAGAATTGATGATTTCAGCTCTTCTTTCAATAGTAATCCTAGATCCACTAATTTCTCAGTGGTTACTACCTACGATGAATCATTTACATACAATAAGATCTTTACTCTGGTACAAGATAAGGAACTTAGGAATAGAAAACAATCCGCTATTGTTTCCGTCCTTCAAGATAAGAACGACGGATATGTAAGTCAATACTCCACACTTGATACTGCCACTCCTCTTGGATTCTTTGGTCACACAAGCATTGGAACTAGTGAGTGGGGACTTACATTTACACCCAACCTATCCGTATTCAACAATTATGATGTATCAACTTTCCAATTCAGCGGACTTGACAACGTAACTGGTATCGGATCTACTGCAATTGGTAATTTGGTATCTATTGCGTCATCTTCGGTATCTGTACCTGTCACCACGGAAACTACACTCCTTACAATTCCAACATCCGAAAGATCAGCCAAACTTCTGGTTCAACTCCAGGACAGTGAAAGAAATTACTTCATGTCTGAGTTTAGTCTTCTCCATGATGGTACAAACGTAGAGATGTTGCAATATGGTGACATCACTAATAATCCAGGAATGACCGGTCAAGATGCATTTGGAACATATAAGGCAGAAATCTCTGGATCTAATCTGATCTTCAGTATTGTTCCTACAGTAGGAACAGCAGTTACTGCAAACGTATCTGCCATATTGACAAATGCAGGAACGTCTGGTGTTGGAACCGTCAGTATGGAGGTTACCAACCTATCATCCTACTATAAGTCTATCGCATCTTCAGGATCACCTACTGCTAATTTGATTGCCACTTACGACAATCCATTCGCAGCTGAATACTTTGTTGTTACTGTTCATGACACAACAAATAATGAGTATGAGATGTTTGAGTGTAATGTTCTTGATTCGGACAATTTCATGATTGTCAAGTATGGTGATGTTACAACTAATGTTGGTCTTGGAACAGTTGGTGTTACTAAAACCAGCAATACTACCAACCTTGTTTATACTCCAAACGCAAGTATTAATGTTGAAGTAAGAGCATTTGGTATTGGACTGAAGAACTTTGATAATATCGTTGGTATCAACTCAATCTCAACTCTTAATAACAATATCCTGTGGTCTAAGTTTGGTGGATACACTGGTACTGAAAATGATAAGAAGAGAGCCTTTACTCTTACTCACAATACAAAACCAATATTCTCAAGAAGCTTCCAGGGCAATAGTCCATCTATCGTTAATGTTTCAAACAACTCTATTTCAGTCCCCGATCACTTCTTTGTTACCGGTGAGAAACTAATTTACAGTTATGAAAATTCTTTGACATCTACTGCTAACGCTATTGGAATTGTCACTACCACAATCTCCGGTGTTTCAACGGATAAACTACCTTCCACGATATTTACAGTTAAATTGAATGACGTTAATGTTGCATTTGCGGCAAGTGCATTTGATGCCCTATCTAGCCCACCAGTAACATTAGACATCACTTCTGTTGGTGTAGGTACTTTCCATCAAATTACATCCACCAATCAAAATGCAAGAGCATTGCTTGCTATTGACAATATGATTCAGGAGCCAGTAACTGAGGTCAATATATCCACAACTCTTTCTCAAGATGTCATATTTGATGTTGATTTCATTGTTAGTGGTATCTCTTCATTGAGAGCTAATAATCTTATTAAGATTAATGATGAAATGATGCTCATTCAAGACATCGGAGTTGGAGCTACTAACAGAGTAAGAGTATTGAGAGCTCAAATGGGAACCGGTATCGGTACTCATGCAAACGGTTCAAGTGTAGAACTCATGGGTGGTAATTACAATATCGTTGATAATACCATCAACTTTGTTCAGGCTCCATATGGTGCTATCCCTATCGGGACTTCTACTAATGGTCCAGATAATAGAGACTTCACAGGTATTACAACCTTCTCCACCTTCCAAGGAAGAACCTTTATCAGAAGTGGAATTGAAGATAGTACTGTTGATACTTACTCTACAAACCTTACTTTTGACAATATTCAAACTGAATTCAATGGTCAGAAGAAAGTTTATACGTTGAAACAGAATGGTGCTAATATTACAGGATTCTCTACCAACAATGCAATCATTCTGAACTCTAACATTCTTCAAGAACCACAGGGTGGTCAGATTAACGTTGGTGATTTTAATCTATCAGAAACAGCTGGTGTATCAAGTATAACATATCTTGGTGATAGTGTTTCATCTGGTGACGATCCTAATAAGGCGACTATACCCAGAGGAGGTATTATCGTATCTGCTGCTTCTACTCCAGGATTTGGTTATCAACCACTGGTCTCGGCTGGTGCAAGTGTAAATGTTTCTTCTGCAGGAACAATCATTTCCACAGTGATTAATAATCCTGGTTCGGGTTACAGAGTCGGTATTCAGACTGTCAATGTTGGATATGCAGTCTCAGCAACGGGTATTACCACTGTTGTTAATATCGGAACAGCCACTGTTCAAAATGGCGAGATTGTTGCAATCACTACTAGCTTCATCGGTGCAAACCTTGATGATTTACATCCACCCCGTGTTGTTATTGATGCTCCACTTCCATATCAGTCAATACCTCTTGTCTATGCCGATGGTGTAGTAGGAACAGGTACTGGTGCTAAAGTTGATGTTGTTGTGGGTCAAGGATCAAGTATTATTTCCTTTGATCTTTCTAGTAGAGGATTTGGATACAAAGAAGGTGAGGTTGTCAGACCCTCTATTGGAGGAACAACTGGTATTCAAACCACCACTGGTTACGATGAATTCCAACTCACTATCCAAGATGTCTACCGTGACTCTTTTAGTGGATTTACTATCGGAGATCTTGATGTCTTTGATGTTCTAGATGAAGATTTCGATGGATTCAAAAAGAACTTTAATCTCACGATTAGTGGAAAACAGTTCTCCATTGAAGTTGCTACTGGATCAAATATTAATATTGCTCAGTGTTTGATCGTTACAATTAATGATATTCTTCAGGTTCCAAATCAGGCTTACAAGTTCAATGGTGGTGCAGTCATTGAATTTACTGAGGCACCTAAGAAGGGTGATAAATCTAAGATCTTATTCTACAAGGGAACACCTGATGTTGATGTTGTCTTAGTCGATATTACTGAGACAATTAAAATTGGTGACTCTGTTCAGCTGAAAAATAATCCCGGATCGGGTCAAGGAATTAGATTCTCTCAAGAACAAAGAACTGTAACAGGTATTACTACTCTAGATACTGCAAGAACATTTGCTTACGATGGACCTGGTATTACGACCAACCAATCACTCATCAGACCAGTCACTTGGTGTAAACAGACTGAAGATATTATTATCAATGGTCAGTTTATTACTAAGGATAGAGTTGATCAGGAACCATCTATCTTCCCAGCAGCATACCTTACAAGTTACGTTGGTATAACAAGTGGTTATGCATATACGGATACTTCTAGACCACTCTTTGGTGGTAGAAATGAGACTAATCTTCTTGACTATCAAGATCGTATTAAACTGATCGACCAAAGAGAGTTCACAACAGCTACTGGTATCGCATCTGTAGGTATTGGAACAACAGTCACCTCAGTTACAATCACAAACGTTGGATCTGGATATTCAACCTTCACTCCAACAGTATCCTTCTCATTACCTGATGATATAAACGGTACTAGAGCAACGGCTACTGCTAACGTAGTCGGAGGTGGTGTTTCTACACTTACAATTACCAACCCCGGAACTGGATATACCCAGGCACCTCAGGTATTGATTGAAGTTCCAACCGTGAGAACTGAAACTATTGGAGTTTCTACTTACATGGGTGATCAAGGTCTGATTGTTGGTTATGCACAATCTGCTGGTGGACTTGGCACTTTAGAACTCTATATCCCAGATTCATCTGATCTCAGAAATGAATCGGTCATGGGTCCTGGAGCTGCAATCACTATGAGTCAATTGGTCATTGGTGACATCTTTGTTGTTAATAATTCAAACAACATATCCACCACAACCATGGACGGTATATACAAAGTATCCAAGGCATACAATGTAACAAAAGATTTGAGCTCTGTAGGTATCGGAACCACCACTATCAAGAGAGTTGAAGTTGCTGCTGTTGGTATTGGTACAACCAGTACAATTAAAAATGATTACTTCTGGGGTACTTACTCATGGGGTAAGATTGAATTTAAGAGTAGACCTTCTACCACTGCTCTTGAGTTTACACCAAATCCTTACTCAGGACTGTCAACCTCAGTTCTTGTACAGAGATTGAGACCACTGAAGTTTAATGGTTACACCAATTAAAATAAATAAAACATAGAAAAGGACCCCTATAGATGGCATTCCAAGGCATTAACACTGGCTCTGCACCAAATGATGGCACTGGTGATACCCTCCTTGCCGGTGGTATAAAAGTTAATAGCAATTTTACTGAAATATACAGTCTCCTTGGTGATGGATCTTCTCTGGCTGTGGGTGTTGTCACCAATACTGGTGATGCATCAGGTGTAACGGGTATCACCACTCTGATTCAGGCAGGTAGTAACATTTCAGTAACAACAAATGCTGGAATTTCTACTATTGCGTATACAGGTATTGCTAATACTGCTAATATCAATGCTAATACAGTCAATGTAAGTGGTATTGTCACCGCCAACTCTTTCAATGGTTCTGGAAGTAATCTGACTGGTGTTATAACGACTCTAACAGGTGCAGACGCATCAGGTGTAACTGGTATTACTACGTTGATTTCTGCAGGTAGTAATATAACAGTAACAACTACTGCCGGCATTACTACTATTGCATCTTCTGCAGGTGGTGGATCAACCGCAAATGTTTCTACAAACACTTTGAATGTAGTTGGTGTATCTACTTTCGGCGGAAAAATTATTGGTGCTGCCACAGATAATGTTATTCCATTCCTTTATAATGCTATAAGTGATCTTCCAAGTGCAGCAACTTACCATGGAGCAGTTGCCCACGTTCATACTGAGGGTAAATTATACTTTGCACATGGTGGTGCGTGGTATGAGTTAGTTAATAAAGAAACGAACGGTACTGTTGGAACGGGAACAGAAACATATAGTGTAGGTTCTCTTACTGCCACTTCATATAATGGTCATGCAAATAGTTTAGTTGATTCCCAATGGACACTAGGTGCAAGTGGTTCTAGTCATTATACTTTTACTGGTCCAGGAAATCTGAGCGGCACAGCAGATCCAGTAATTTATCTTGCAAGAGGTAAGTCATACGAGTTTGTTAACAATTCTGGTGGTTCACATCCATTCCAAATTAGACTATCTAATGGTGGATCAGCATATAGCACTGGTGTTACCAATAATGGAGCAACAAGTGGTACTATCAAATTTGATGTACCATTCGACGCACCAAACTTATTGTACTATCAATGTACATCTCATGCTGGTATGGGTGGAACTGTAGTGGTATATCCAAACCAGTTCACAGTCTAAATTAACGTCTAAATAAGAAAAAAGTCCTCTAAACATGGCTGCGATAATTACTGATCAACTACGTATCTTGAATGCAAAGAATTTTGTAGACTCTGTACAGAATTCTAATAATTCATATTACGCATGGATTGGTCTTCCAGATGCTCCTGAGTTCCAGAGTGACTGGAATTCTAATCCTCCTGCTCCCAAGGATTGTTTGGATGACTCAAATTATTATTGGGACACTATGTTGGCCCTTAAAAAGATCAACTCTGGTGATGTAAGCCAGGTTATTAAGAAGATTACCTGGCAGTCAGGTACCACATACGATATGTGGAGAAACGATATTGATAGAAATAATGCATCACAGCCATCTGGAGCGTTGGACATTTATGATGCAAACTACTATGTAATGAATAGTGAGTTCAAAGTTTATATTTGTTTGTTCAATAACGCCAATCCAGAGAACAGTTTTAGAGGTGGTCCTTCTCTGGACGAACCAAATTTCACTGATTTGGAACCCAGAGAGGCTGGAAGTAGTGGTGATGGTTATATTTGGAAGTATCTTTTTACTATTAAGCCAAATCAAATCATCAAATTTGACTCTACTAACTTCATTCCGGTCCCTACAGACTGGGAAACTAACTCTTCTTACACTTCTGTAAGAGAAAATGCTGGAACAAGTGGGCAACTTAAGATTGTAACCATCAGAAATCGTGGTGTTGGTATTGGTACTGCTAATGTTACCTACACCAGAGTGCCTATTTTGGGCGATGGAAGGGGTGCAGAGGCCACTGTTGTCGTAAATAATGACTCAAAAATTGAATCTGTTACCGTTTCTAACGGTGGAAACGGATATTCCTTCGGAACTTTGGACTTATTGACTGGTGGTGTTCCTTCAGGCACCGTTGATCCCGTTTTCAACGTCATTATTCCTCCTCCTGGAGGTCATGGAGCCGATATTTACCGCGAATTAGGCGCAAATAACGTGCTTTCTTACGCAAGATTTGAAAATGACACGCAAAATCCCGATTTTATCACCGGAAACCAGTTTGCGCAGGTCGGAATTGTTAAAAATCCCAAAAATTTCAATTCTACGATCAATCTGACCACCGATAAGGCCAGTGCAGTCTATGGTTTGAAGCTTGTAGGCACTGGATTTAGTGAAGCTGTATTCACTGCCGACTCTACTTTTACTCAAACTGTTGGTTTGGGCTCAACAGCAGTAGGTAAAGTCGTTTCATACGATCAACAAACCGGTGTTTTGAAGTATTGGCAAGATAGAAGGACTGCTGGTTTCAATACAGACGGTTCAGCAAATACAAATCCCGTTTTTGGATTTGAGCAAATAAGATTTACTGCCTCACCAGCGTCAGGTGGTAGTGTTCAAATTAATCCAACATCAGGTAATACCCTACTTATTGATCAGTCATTCTCGGGCGTATCTACGACAATAAATAGTCGTACATACTTCTTGGGTCAGGAATTCACGAGTGGAGTTTCCAATCCAGAGTCTCAAAAATACTCTGGTGACATCATTTATGTTGATAACAGACCTTCTGTTACTAGATCATCTTCACAGAAAGAAGACGTAAAAGTTATCTTGCAATTCTAAAGAGATATGCCACAGGAAACTAATCTCAATGTCGCTCCTTATTTTGACGACTTTGATCCCTCCTCAAACTATTACAAGATTTTGTTTAAGCCGGGATTTCCGGTTCAAACTAGAGAGCTGACTGGTCTACAGTCAATTCTTCAGAATCAGGTAGAGGAGATGGGAAACCATTTCTTCAAAGAGGGTGCAAAGGTTATTCCTGGTGATCTTACATATATTCAAAATTTCTTTGGTGTTCAAATTGAACCAGAATTTCTTGGTATCCCTGTTGGAATCTATCTTGATCAACTCGTCGGAACCAAGATCACTGGTAGAACATCCGGTGTTACAGCCAAAGTAGTAACTTATATTACCGATCAAGAGTCTGAAAGAGGTACTTTCACACTATATCTAAATTATGAGAATTCACCATCTTCCGATGAGGCAGTAAGCACCTTCATTGACGGTGAAATTCTAACCACAACCACTAATATTACCTACGCCACGACATTTATTTCACAGGGGGAAGGATTCGCAACAACCATCCCCCAAAATGCAGCAGTTGTAGGTTCATCTTTTAATATCTCTCAAGGTGTTTATTTCCTGAGAGGATATTTTGTTAATGTCAATTCACAAACACTAATACTTGACCAGTATAGTAATACGCCATCCTTTAGAGTTGGTTTAGATGTTATTGAAGAGATTATATCTTCTGATGTTGACCCTTCACTGAATGACAATGCACAGGGGTTTAATAACTTTACGGCACCTGGTGCAGATAGACTTAAAATATCAACTATCCTCTCTAAAAAGCCTCTCGGAAGCTTTGACGAGTCTAATTTCGTTCAACTCTCGGAGGTAAAAGATGGAGTTCTTCGTCTTATTAACAAAAATACTGATTATAACTTCCTTGGGGACGAATTTGCGAGAAGAACCTTTGATGAGTCCGGTAACTATTATGTCAAGGAATTTGTAACTTCGGTTAAGAATAGTCTTAATGATAATGAAGGCAATAGAGGAATCTATAATACAAATCAAACTACATCTACAGGAAATATTCCTAGTGATGATATAGGTATCTACAAAGTTTCGCCAGGTAAAGCTTATTGTAGAGGATATGAGGTAGAGACAATTGCACCTACCCTTATTGATTTTAAAAAGCCTAGAGCCACTAAAAAAGTTGAGGATCAGGCTGTCAATTTTGGTTTTGGACCTACTCTTAATCTTAACAGAGTAACTGGATCACCAACTATTGGTATTAACACATCTCTTGAGATCAGTTTGAGAGATCAAAGGATTGGTGTGAACTCTCTTACTGCTGGTGGAACAGAAATTGGTGTAGCAAGAATTTATGATTTCGCCCTGGAAACAGGTTCTTACGATACAGCATTTCCAAACCTCAATAACTGGGATTTATCGCTGTTTGATGTTCAGTTATTCTCAACCATCACTCTTAATGAAGCTGTCACTCTAAACACCTCTACACATATTGAGGGTGAATCAAGTGGTGCAAAGGGATTCCTTAATGCCAATGTATCAAACTCAACCACAATTGTTGCGTCAAACGTTCAGGGTGAGTTCCATAAGGGTGAAAGACTGCTCTTTAATGGTGTTCTTGACAATGCAAGATTTATTGTTAAAGATGTAAACCATCGAATGTCTGATGTTAAATCAGTTTTTAGTATCGTTGGTTCAGCAGCAACTTTTACAGCAGACACCATCCAATCACAAGTTCGCAGTTTTGGTTCGGCAAATGTATCGGCTGCATCTGGTAGTGAGTCACTAATTTCAATTCCAGCTGATCCCGGATTCTCGTTTGTAGGTATTGCCTCTGTTGGTAATATTATCAGATATTCCAAACCTGGATTTGATATTGCCACTCTAAACAGAGTTATTGGTGTTGCAAAAACAAATATCACTGTTGAGGCTGTCACCAGTGTAAGTGGTATTTGTGATGGTACTATTCCAACCGCAGTTACTAATGTTCAAAACTTTGAACTTCTTTCCACAAAGGGAACTGGAAGTGTTGCTGGTTCTGGTAACCAAGCCAACAACAGAGCACTGTATAGTGCATTCCCCAAGGCAAATGTATCTGCGGTAAATCTGGTTGATTCAGAGATTGTTATTAGAAGACAATACAATACATCAATCTCAAACAATTCCACACCTGTTATCAATACTGAAGACAAAGAAGTATTCCTTCCATTCGATGAAGAGAGATACATTCTTATCAGATCTGATGGTGGAACTGAAGTTCTGACAGAAGATAGATTTCAGTTCACCAACGGTTCTAAATCACTCAAGATTAATGGACTTGGTGCAAATGACGTAAATTCCAAATTGATTACAACCATCAGAAAAACTGATGTTAAGTCAAAGACAAAAATTAGGAATGTTGCTAGAGATTTAATTATTAGTAAATCTAATACTTCTGCATCTGGTATTGGTTCAACCTCTCTTGGAGACGGTCTGACTACGGGTAATTGGCCATATGGTACCAGAGTTCAAGATAGAGAGATCTCTTTGAACACTGTCGATGTCTATAAGATTCATGGTATCTTTGAATCAGATGATGAGAATGACCCCACATCTCCTTTTATGACACTTTCCCAAATGGATGGAGTCACTGCAACTACGAATGACCTTATTGTTGGTGAGATTATTGTTGGTCAAACTAGTGGTGCTAAAGCCATTTACCTTCAAAAGGATGATGATACTTCTATCTTCTTCACATATTTGAATGATACTGTATTTGCTAATGCTGAAGTTGTAAAATTTGCATCCTCTACTGTAAATGCTGTTACATCAAATGTAAATCTTGGTTCTAAAGAAATCAGTGAGGACTTCCAATTCTTTGATGGTCAAAGAGGAAGTTTCTACGATTACTCTAGAATCATCAGAAATGCAGAAGCACAAATTCCAAATAAAAAGATCCGTGTATATTTTGCGTCATCTTCATATGATGCAGGTGATGAAGGTGATATCACCACTGTAAACTCTTACGTTGGTTACAACTACGGAACAGAAATCTCTGGTGTTGATGGTATTAGAAACTCCGATATTATTGATGTAAGACCTAGATTAACAGACTATGTTCTGACAGAAGGTGGAAGATCTCCATTTGAATTTGACGGAAGAAATTTTGTAGATGGTACGGCAAATGGAAACAAACAGTCCTCCAGACATATCATTGCCTCTGATGAGTCGCTGACTGTAGACTACAACTACTATCTACCAAGAGCTGATAGAATTTACATTGATAAAGATGGTGCATTGGGTTACCTGGCAGGAACACCCGATGACTTCCCCAGACTTCCTGATAGTCTCAACAATGTAATGAACATTGCCAATGTATTCCTTCCAGCATACTTGTATGATGTAGGTGATGCTCAGGTTAAATTCGTTGAGCATAAGAGATATCAAATGAGCGATATCTCTAAACTTGAGCAGAGAATTAAAAATCTTGAATATTACACCTCACTGAGTCAACTGGAAACCAACACTCTCAATCTATTCGTTGAAGATGCAAATGGTCAAAACAAATTCAAGTCTGGTATCTTTGTTGATAACTTCACATCTCTGGAGCCACAGGATAGTTCTATTGGTATCAGAAACTCTATTGATACAGAGAATGGAGTTCTAAGACCATCCCACTATACTACTGCACTTAATCTCCAACTTGGAACAACTGCAATTGCTGGTATTGGAACCACGTCAAACGCAAATCAGGATGCTGACTTTGCAGAAATTGTAGGTGTCAATGTCAAGAAGAGTGATAGAGTTGTCACACTCGATTATGAAGATGAAAACTGGTTAGAACAACCTTTTGCTACAAGAGTAGAAAATGTCACTCCATTCCTTGTTCAGTTCTGGCAAGGTGAAATTGAACTTATTCCAGAAGTTGATGTATGGATTGATGTCAATAGGCTTGAAGTTAATGAAGTAATGATGGAAGGTTCCTTCCAGGGTATTGCTCAAGCTCTGGGTGCTGAAGTAAGAACTGCAGCTGATGGAAGTAGAAGGGGTGTATCTCCCGTAACCTGGAACTCCTGGCAGACAGTTGGAGTTGATGTAAATACCTCACTCTCAAACAATGTCTCTAGTAGTTCTGTCAGTTCTACTAATACTAACAAGTCAAGTTCTAATCAGGATATTGGCACTGGTGAACTTTCAACCACAGTCACAACTAAAAACACAACTAAGACTGTAACAACGAACAATGCTATTACAGCAACCACTTCTGTTAATCTTTCTCAGACAAGATCTGGAAGACAGTTCTTTGTAAATGAGAGAATTGATACTGAGTCTCTTGGTGATAGGGTTGTAAGAAGAGAGATTGTCAACTTCATGAGATCTCGTAACATCAGTATTATTGGAACGAGATTCAAACCATTCACAAGAGTCTACGGATTCTTTGATGATGTTGATGTCAATAACTTTATGACTCCCAAACTCATTGAAATTGAGATGCTTGGAGGAACATTCGTTGTTGGTGAAACTGTTGCTGGAAGAATGGATGACGGTGGATCTCAGGTAACCACCGGTGCTACTATCCCATCAATCGATTTCAGGGTTGCTGCACACAACCATAAGTATGGTCCATATAACGTACCTACAGATTTCTACGATAGTAATCCTTATAACAGAGATACAGTATTCGCATCCATTTATTCATCTGCTGCTACTGTTCTCAACGTTGATACCTTTAGTCTTCAATCACAAGACTTCCCACAGTTTAGTGGATTTATCTCACAGTCTATGATCCTAACTGGTAAAACCAGTGGTGCTCAGGCAAAGGTAACTGCTGTCAGAATGGTAAGTGACAGAGTTGGAACGATGATCGCTTCCTACTTTGTTCCTAATGGCAACAATCCTTCCAACCCATCATTCGAGACTGGTAGATCGAGCTTCAGACTTACAAGTAGTAAGATCAATAGTACTATTGAAGGTATTGTATCCACTGCTGGTGAATCTATCTTCTACTCCGAAGGAAGTGTTGATGTAACTCAGGAAGCCACACTGTCACTCAGAAACGCTACTGTCAGAAGAGAAGAGCGCTCACAGAGAAGAATTATCGGTGATACTGCCACTTCTAATACTATCAATGTTCAGTCTACGGATACTCAAACGACGACAGACGTTGATATAGATCAGAGCTTTAAGCCATTCCCACCACCCCCACCACCACAGATTGACCCTCTTGCACAAACATTCTTTGTGGATGATTTGAGCGGTGTATTCGTAACTAAGGTTGATATCTTCTTCCAATCAAAGGATGATAATATCCCCGTTCTATTTGAACTTAGAGATACAAAACTTGGAACACCAACATCAAATGTTCTTCCATTCTCCGCAGTTTCAATCGATCCAAAGGATGTTAATATCAGTGAGGATGGTACTGTTGCTACAACCATCACACTTAAGGCACCTGTATATCTCAACCCACAGAAAGAATATGCAATGGTTCTTCTGTCACATTCTACGGAATACCGTGTTTGGATCAGTAGACTTGGTGAGCCTGATGTAACTTCAACAAATCAAGAGGCTGGACAAATTCTTGTTACCGAACAACCTCTACTTGGTTCATTGTTCAAGTCACAGAATGCTTCTGTTTGGACTCCCTCACAGTATGAAGACCTTAAGTTTACAATGTATGTTGCGAACTTTAAGACACAGGGTAACGTATCCATGTTCAACCCTGAACTACCTACCGATCTTTCTCTGATCGATCCTAATGGTCTTACCATGGAGTCAAGACAGATCAGACTTGGATTGAATAAGTTAGTAAATGATGCAGGTCTTCAAAAAGGTAGAACTGTCAAACAGTTGAGTATCGGTTCTCAAGGAACTCTAGTAGCGTTTGCAGGATCTGCAACATCAGATCTGACAATCACTAATGCTGGTATTGGTTATACACCCTCTTCACTGGGATTCACCTACACTGGTGTCGCTCTGACTGCCATTAGTGGTAAGGGTGTTAATGCCACTGCGGACATCACGATTAATGGTGGGGTTGCTATTGCAGCCACAATTAATGCAGGGGGTTCTGGTTATGTCGTTGGGGATGTTCTGACACCCATCGGTCCCGGATCCCTCAACCTTGGAAGTGGTATTCAACTTTCTGTAGATTCAACTCTCGGTAATAATACCCTGGTTCTTGACAATGTTCAAGGAAACTTTACTACAAATGCATCTTACCCATTATACTACGAGAATGCTGTTGGATTTACAACAGAACTCAATGGAGTTGGTGGAGCTGTTCTTCCAACATCACCAATTAGAATCAACCATGAAGGAACTTATGTCAGAGTCTTCCAAAGAAACCATGGTCTCTATTCTAATGTAAACAGAGTCACACTTAGTGACATCAGAGCTGATGCACCCCCACTGACTCTTGCTGTTGCTTATCCATCTAATTCTACAACGTTCATGACCCTTAGCAAAGCTGCTATTGGTTACAAAACATTTGAAAATATTGGTGTTGCTGGTACCAATCCTGGCTACGTCAAAGTTGGTGAGGAGATTATCAGCTACACTGGAACAAACGGTAGAACTCTTACTGGTATCACAAGAGGTGTTGATAATACCGTTGTTTCAGCACACAATGCTAATGAACTAGTTTACAAATATGAACTTGACGGTGTATCTCTAAGGAGAATCAATACAGAACACCTCCTTGCTAATGTAAATGCAAGTGAGCTGGATGAAGCACCCATTGGACTTGACTACTATTACGTTAAGATCCAGATGAATACAAATGGTGTTAACAGAGCACCTGCAAACGGTTTTGGATTCCCATCACTCTACTTCAGAGAGAGTAAACTCGGTGGTGGTCCTTTCGTCAAAGGATCTTACAACCTCCCATTTAGTTTAATTACACCGAAGGTTACAACGATTACTCCACTTGGAACTAACCTGATCTCACAAGCTAGAACAATCTCTGCTGCTAGTGTATCTGGTAATCAAGAATCTTATCTTGACAAGGGATTCAAACAAGTAACTCTCTTTGACAAGAATTATTTTGATGATTTGATGATGGTTGCATCACCTTTGAATGAATCAATCCAATTGAATGCCGATACCTTCCCTGGTAAGAAGTCATTTAGTATGAACTTTACACTATTGACAAGTAATCGTCGTATCAGTCCAGTCATTGATCTTGATAATGCGGCTATCGTATTTACAAGTAATAGAGTCAACAGACCTATCACTGATTATGCGGGTAACTTTAGGGTAAACGGTGTATCGGAAGATCCTGATAGATTCATCTATGTAAGTAAGAACGTAGAACTTGAGAATCCTGCAACTTCACTTCAGGTTCTCCTTGATGCATACGTCTCTAACTTTGGTGACATCAGAGTGTTCTACGCACTCAACCAGACTGGTCCTGTTCAGGAGACCATCTTTGTTCCATTCCCTGGATTTAAGAACAAAGATATCAATGGTTCCATTCTTAATATTGCAAACAATAATGGAACACCTGATAAGAAAGTTCCCAAGGTTGATTCCTACAGCCCCGAACCACTTATCAATGAATACAGAGAGTATAAGTTTAGTGTTGATGACATCAGTCCATTTACATCCTTCAGGATTAAAATCATTGGTACATCAACAAACCAAGCTAATGCTCCGTTTATTAGAAGTCTGAGAGCACTTTCATTCGCATGATGAACAACTATCTCCCGGTCGAAGGAATGGATGGCTATTATAGAGACATCCATTCTGGTGCAATAGTAAACAAAAATAACCTAGAGTATGACACCTACGTTAGCAACAGAAAGAAAATGGCAGAAGACAAGAAAAAATTTGAGAGTCTTCAAGTTGAGGTGGTAAACATTAAGAGTGATGTGAACGAAATTAAATCGATGCTCAATTCTATCACTGAATTATTAAATAAATAGACTTATAGATAGGACCACTATAAATGGCTCAGCCTAGTACTAGACAAGAACTCATTGACTATTGTTTGAGGCAGTTAGGTGCTCCTGTTTTGGAGATCAATGTTGCCGAAGAACAGGTTCAAGATCTGGTAGATGATGCAATCCAATACTTTCAAGAAAGACATTTTGATGGTGTGTCGCAGGTATATTTAAAATACGAAATTACTGAAGCAGATATTAATAGGGGTAAAGCCAGACCACCTGGTGCAACACAAACTGAGAGTGGAACTACAGGCATATCAACCACCACAGCGAATGCTACAATTGTCGGTACTGCAACGACATTTACATTTCATGAGAACAGCAACTTTATACAAGTTCCGCCAAGTGTTATTGGAATAAACAAAGTATATCAATTTGACGACTCACAATCAATGAGTATGTCAAACATGTTTAGTTTCAAATATCAGATGTTCTTGAATGATATCTACTATTTCGGAGCTACCAATCTTCTTACATATTCGATGGGAATGTCTTATCTTGAGACAATGAATTTCCTACTGAATACTCATAAACAGATTCGGTTCAATCAAAGACAAGATAGGATGTATCTAGATGTTGATTGGAATAATTTAAGAGCAGGAGAGTTCTTGATCATTGATTGTTTTAGGGCGTTGGACCCCAATGATTCACCAAGAGTCTTTAACGACTCATTCCTGAAACCATATCTCACAGCACTTATTAAAAGGCAGTGGGGTCAGAACTTAATCAAGTTCCAGGGTGTCAAACTTCCTGGTGGTATTGAGTTTAATGGAAGACAACTATATGACGATGCCCAGGCAGAAATCGATAGGATCAAGGAGAGCATGTTGAGTACATATGAATTACCACCCCTTGACCTTATCGGGTGATGATATATGTTAAATCCATTTTTTCTTAACGGCACATCATCTGAACAGAATCTGATTCAGAGTCTTGTCAACGAACAATTAAAGATGTATGGTGTGGAGGTTTTTTATCTCCCTAGACTTTATGCGTCTTCAAAAACCATCATCAGAGAAGTAATCGAATCTGAGTTTAAGAATGCATATCCTCTAGAAGCTTACGTCGATAGTTATGAGGGATATGGTGGTCAGGGAACAATTTTATCAAAGTTTGGTATTGAGAACAGAGATGATCTGACACTTGTCATCTCAAGAGAAAGATATGAAAACTACATTACACCATTGACAAAACAGATCTCAAATATTCAATTGGCCACTAGACCAAAGGAAGGGGATCTGATTTACTTCCCTCTAGGAGACAGATTGTTTGAGATCAAGTTTGTAGAACACGAACAACCCTTCTACCAACTTAAGAAGAATTATGTTTATGAACTGAAGTGTGAACTCTACAGATATGAGGATGAGGTCATCGATACTGGAATCGAGACCATTGATGATGAGATTGCACAGATTGGATATATTCAAACACTTAATCTGATTGGTGCCGGAAGAACAGCAACTGCAACCGCTGGATTCTGTGCGTCAGGTGCGATCAATAAGATCTTCATATCCAATATGGGTAAGAATTTTAAATCTACCCCCACTGTTGGATTCTCCTCCGCACCATCTGGAACTACTGCAGCTGGTATAGCATCAGTTTCATATTCATATCCTGGGTGTAAGGGAACCAGTGGTGTGGTCCCTGCAATTCTGCTTACTAATGCTGGATGTGGATACACAGAACCTCCAATGATAACTGTAAATGGTGGTGGTGGATCAGGATTTGCAGCAACGACTGGAATTTCCACTAATGGATCAGTTCAGTCTATTACTGTCACAGATGGTGGTGCTGGTTACATTACAGCTCCTAAGGTTGCAATAGGAAGCGAGCGTGCTAGTGTTGGATTTGATAGTACAACTGCACATTTTGATTCTACATCCTTTACCTTTGATAATAGTAGCCAAATACTAGATGAATTTGCTGTTGGTATAGCAACTATAAGTTCTTCTGGAATAGTGACAGCCATTTATATTGTCAATGGTGGTGGTGGTTATGACTTCACTCCCGCTGTGTTTATCGATCCACCTAAATCAATATCTGGTGGTGCAAATGTTGGTGGTGAGTTTGTATTTAATGAAGTGGTTACCGGATCAACTAGTGGAACTACAGCACGAGTCAAGGAATGGAATACAGTAACAGATACAATGGAGGTTGGTGTTATAGATGGAACATTTATTAAGGGAGAGTTCTTGACTGGTTCAACCTCTGGTGCAAAGTATGTAATTGGTAGTGCAAATGAGGATGATTTGGTCACACCTTTTGCTGATAATGATACAATTGAAATAGCAGCTGATAAAATTATCGACTTCTCATCTAATAATCCATTTGGAATGCCCTGATTTAAAACTGTTAAATAGAGGTGTAACAGTGTAAAATAATGTTTGAATATTTTTACAACGAGATTTTTAGATCCGTAATCATTGGTTTCGGTTCTCTTTTTAATGGAATCCAAATCAAGAAGAAAGATGAAAGTGGTGATGATTTTAGTGTCATCAAAGTTCCTCTTGCTTATGGACCCACACAAAAGTTTCTCGCAAGGTTGCAACAGAACCCTGACTTGAATCATCCTACTCAAATGACCCTTCCAAGGATGTCATTTGAATTTACAAATCTTGCATACGATCCTAGCAGGAAATCGACCAAGACCCAGACTATGGTCATCACCAACGCAAATGGTGAGGATGAGAGAAAAACATTTTTACCTGTTCCATATAATATGACTATTGTCCTTTCAGTTTATACAAAACTGAATGATGACATGCTTCAAATCACAGAACAGATTGCACCCTACTTTCAACCAGGATACACACTTCCAATTAAGTTTCTAGGTGACTATGAGGAGGTTGTGAATACTCCCGTTGTTCTTGAAAATATTGATATGACCGATGAGTATGAGGGCAACTTCGATACCAGAAGAGCGCTCATCTATACATTTACATTTACAGCAAAAACAATGCTGTTCGGACCACTTACCGATGTTACCAAGGATATCGTCAAGAAGGTTACTGTTGGTTATGTTGCTGGATCCAAGTCTGGCAAATACGAAAGAGACATTACGTATCAGGTCACACCTAGAGCCATTAAGGACTATGATGGTGTAGTTGCTACACTGCTTGCAGAAAATGTTGACATGGTTGAAAGAGTAATTGATGTTGAGGATGGGACTAAGATTCCAGAAGGATCTTATATCTACATCGATCAAGAAGAGATGTATGTTGAGACTGTGACTGGTAACAAGATCCTAGTTAGAAGATCGCAAGATAAATCCCCAATTCAAAATCATGTATTAGGATCTAAAGTCTTTACAATCAATCAGGCAGATAATGTCAAGATTGAGGTTGGAGATGACTTTGGATTTGACGGGAATGTGTTCTGAGGTTAAACTATGGATAAGTATGAAAAACTTAACGAAACATTTGACGTGACACCCGTTGAAATAGAGAAGGTAAAACCCAATGATCTCGATGCCAAATTGGCCAAGTTTGAAAACTCCAATGAAGATATCCGCAAAGACTATGAATACACCAGGGGTAATTTATATTCAATCATTGAAAAAGGACAAGAAGCAATTAACGGAATCCTTGAACTAGCTCAAGAGAGTGAAATGCCTCGTGCTTACGAGGTGGCTGGTCAGTTGATCAAGAGTGTGTCTGATGCCACGGACAAACTTATGGATCTGCAAAAGAAGTTGAAAGATGTTAATAAGGAAGAAGAGAAGGGACCATCCTCAGTTACGAATAACGCATTGTTTGTAGGTTCTACAGCAGACCTTCAAAAAATGCTGAAGAATGTAAACAAAGATCTAAATACTTAAAAAGAGAAAATGGTAGCTCAATCAGTAAATATTCAAATTGATAAGGGAACTGATTTTTCTCGTAACTTTGAGATGAAAAATCCCGATCAGTCCGTATTAAATTTAACGGGATATTCTGCTGTTGCTAAGATTAGAAAGTTTCCTGAAGCAACTAAGCAACATAGTTTTACTGTTGGTATCACATCGGCAACAGGAATTATTGGATTGTCGATGACAGTCGGTGTAACCACACAACTGACTAATGGAAGAAACTTCTACGATATCATCATCACGTCTGGTGTCGGTACTGTTACCAAAGCATTTGAAGGGAGTGTAATAGTCAATCCATCCGCTTCTGTCTAAATATATCATAAGAGCTCTTTTCTGAAACGTGAAGGAAAATCTAAAAGAGGGTAACCTCCATAAGTGGTTTAAAGGATCCAAGTCCAAAGATGGTAAAGGTGGTTGGGTCAACGTTGTGACAGGTGGAACCTGTGCAAGTGATAAACCTGGTGAAGGGACACCTAAATGTGTATCCTCATCTAAAAGAGCGAGTATGAGTAAGTCTGAAAGACTTTCTGCCCAAAGAAGAAAGAAGGAGGCAGATCCTAATCAACAACAAAAATTTGGTGCTGCAAAACCAACATACGTTGCAACCGACAATCCCAAAAAGAAGAACGAGGAATTCGACATGGAAATCCAAGAGTCAGACAAAAAAGGTAAAGGTAGTGGTAAAAAGGATGCCTGTTATCACAAGGTTAAAGCCTCTGCAAGTGTATGGCCTTCGGCATATGCTTCTGGTCGTCTGGTTCAGTGTCGTAAGAAGGGTGCCGCTAACTACGGAAACTCGAAGAAGAATGAAGAGTTCATGGCTCTCCCTGAATTCTCCGAAATTCAGATCAATAGTATGAGAGCTGCTGGTATTGAAGTCGAAGTTCTTGACGAGAAGTGTTGGAAGGGATATGAGAAGAAAGGTATGAAGACCATGTTTGGTAAGAGATATCCAAACTGTGTCAAGAAAGAAGAGGTTGAGGTTAGTGAGGAGAAGAAAGATAAGGGTGTGAAGGGAATTGCCAAAGAATTGGATAAGGCAGTTGAGATGCACAAGGGTCAAGCAAAGAGACTTAGAGCTGCTGGTGTATCTGAAGGAAAGGCTGATGGTGATCCATGTTGGGATAGCCATAAGCAAGTTGGTATGAAGAAGAAAGGTGGAAGAATGGTTCCCAACTGTGTTCCCAAAAACGAAGAAGTTCAGATGACTGAGAGGGAGAGAGTTCTTGAAGGACTCATGGGAGATAGAGCAAAGAAGGCTGTGGGTCATCAGAGACAGGGAACTCATGGTGATGATCATGAGATGGATAAAGATATGAAGAGTGCTCAGAAGAGTGTTGATAGAATGAATACTAGAATGGGTGCTGACGCGGCTGCTAAAAGAGTGGAGAGAGATGTAAAAAGAAGGTTTCCTAAGAATGAAGAGGTAGAGTTGGAGGATGCAAACGGAAAAAAGTTCGCTGAAGTGATTGATGTAGTCACCAATGAAGATCTTGGAATTACAATGTCTGAGGCTGCAAGAATTCCTCAACAGTATGGAAACATCTATCTGGTAGGATTCAACTGGAAGTCCAGATACATGATGATGAGATTGTTCTTCCCCGAAGTCAAGAAGCCTTCAAGAAAGGATGTACAAGAGGCACTTGATAAAATCTATCCAGGATGTGTTGTACAAAGATTTGACATTGTTCCTTACAAGCCCGGTGAACCCATGCTGAATATGGGTGTAAAAGAAGAGACTGAACAACTAGATGAGAAGTCTGCTGCATGGCAGAGAAAGGAAGGTAAAAACAAAAGCGGTGGTCTAAATGAAAAGGGACGCAAATCTTACGAACGCGAGAATCCTGGTTCTGATCTCAAGGCTCCTCAACCTGAAGGCGGTCCTAGAAAAAGATCCTTCTGTGCAAGAATGGGTGGAGTCAAGGGACCAATGAAGAAGCCTGATGGGTCACCTACCCGTAAGGCTTTGGCTCTAAGAAAATGGAAGTGCTGAGCCCCGATAAATACTAAAAAACCCATATTATAATGTCGGAAGAACTTCCTTCTGTAAATGATTTTATCGAGGACAGATCAAATTTTTCTTCAATTGAGTCAATCACTGAAGAAAATCTGCCCTCTTATAAAGATTTTATAGAACCAAAAGAAGAAATTATTCATGAGGAAGTAGAACCTCAGGTAGAACAGCGTCAAGATAATACAGAAATTATTGTAAGTTTAATTGAGTCAGTAAGAAATAGTATTCCTGAAGTTAAGTCTTACGATAAGGAACTATATGAGTTAGTTCAACTCATTGAAGAAGTCAGAAAAGAGATTCCTGTTGTTCCAGAACCTGCTGAGTTTCCAGAAATTCCTGAAGTAAGATATTACGACGAACAGATTGATAATTTACAAGAGCAAATTACTGAAGTTAAGGAAAGAGATATTCCAGACTTTAGATGGATTAGTAAGTCTTTTTCATCAATCAGTGACGATTACGAAAGTGTCAGTTCATCTCTTGCTCAGCTAAAAGGAAAATTAGATCTTGAGATTAATAATCTTGTAGAAACTATCGAGGTCAATAAATTTGAGAGAAATGTAGATACAAAAAATCTCAATGAAAAAGTTAGTGATGTATCTGTCAATTTAGATTCTCGTATCCAAGATAATGATAAGATTATAAGAGAAGATATTAATAAGATTAAAAATAAAATTTATGATAATCTAAGGGAAACATCACTCCGTATTTGGAACTTAAACAAAGAATTTAAATCGGAAGATAAAAAACTCAAGGCTCATATCAATGATCAGTATGAACTTCTTACATCTACAATCGGTGAAGTTCTAAATGAAAGTGATACAAAGTATGATAAAGTCAATAAGTATTTCGATAATCTAAGAGAAGAAGTAAAAGCACTTCCTGAAGTAAAATATTATGATGAAGAGATTGATAAAGTAAATCAATCAGTCAAGAGTGTTCAGAATTTAGTCGAAGTACTTGAGAACAAACTGAATAAAAAGATTGCGGGTCTAAAGGAAAGTATCCTGGTTGTTCCTCCCACTGAGAACAATACAGATCCTCTGACTCCACTAGATCAGAACTTTGCCACACTGGATGACTTGTCCAGTCATTACAGGTTGTTCTTGAATCGAATTCAACAACAACTGGCAACCCTTGGTGGTGGCGGTGAGACCAGACTTGAGTTCCTTGACGATCTTGACAGAGATACTGCTCTGGTTGATGGTAAGTTCCTCAAGTATCAGGCATCTACAGGCACGTTTGTTGGTGCAGATGGTGGTGGTGGAGGAGGAGTAGACACTGAAACCGTCCGTGATGCAATTCAAGGTTTTTATGCATATACCACTGATTTTTATACTGTTGGTGTAGCAAATACAACCCAAGAAATTGGTGCAGGTGTTACTACATTGATTCAACCTCAGGTTGCTGAGGTACATCAGTTCATGCCTACTGTCATGTCTGGTGTAAGCACTAATCCTTACGTTGGAACTGATGCACCAATAGGAACCGGTCAGACCGAATTTTCTCTGGCAGGATTGGGTACCGGTGCTTCTTGTCTTGTCAGAACAGCACTTGGATTTAACCCTGATATTGATAATACCAACCTTGATGTTCAGTTGAAGTTTACCACTAATACTGCAACTCAAGGAACTGGATTGACTAACTTTACAATTAAGAAAGAACAAGCACTCATTATGAATGAGGGTGCAGACCAACAATATATAAGTGAGAACCTATTTTCCTTCTTTGTAGGATCAACCCTAGAAGGGACAACACAATCAAATGCAGGTAGTTTCAATATTGAAGTTATTCCAAGTGACGAAGGTGTTTTGGAAGTATTAGCAGTAACAGTAACGGTAACGACTTAAGATGGCAAGAGCAGTAACTATTTTTGCAGATGTATCTCAGGGTGCTCTCTTCTTTGAGGGAGTTAGAATTCCTCCTGCGCCTCTGGGTGGTGTTGTTGTAGCAATTGAAAATCCCAATCGTCCAGGAAAAATTAGGGTTACTAGAAGTGACCAGTTTAATAAGGATGGAGTAACACCAAAGAGACTGTTCAAACGAATTGATCCTGTGAGAGTGAAGAACGCAACCGGACAGTTTCTTGTAGATGATCTTGGTTTTAGTGTAGCACAAGTTATTGATTATATCAATGGTCAGGCAACCAAGAATGCTAATGATATCGATTTCCAAAGAAATTCATCTGCAGTTGGTAGTGGTAATACAATAAACTTTACTGGTGCAGGTGTATCAGCTGTTACTCTTAGTGGTGGTGTTGCTACAGTTAATATTGTTGGAGGTGGTAATCCGGTTTCTAGTGGTGTTGTAACTGGTACTGGTAATACAACTCTGAGACTTACTCTAGATGATTCAACCAATGTTGATATTGATGTAACTAATCTCAGAACCATTACATCAATCGG
>TARA_R100001443_G_scaffold7639_1_pt1 | contig 36041 bp, 39 predicted proteins | sample TARA_R100001443 | Tara Oceans TARA_R100001443 (sample SAMEA2622142) | marine metagenome | biome: marine biome (ENVO:00000447); feature: deep chlorophyll maximum layer (ENVO:xxxxxxxx); material: "saline water (ENVO:00002010), including plankton (ENVO:xxxxxxxx)" | depth 50 m
AAAATGGAAATACATAGACGATTAGCAGATAACCCATTGACAAAGTTACCTAGAATCCGTATATTTAATACATGTAGTAACACAGTTAGACAACTTGCAGGAATACCGTTGTCGAAAAGTAATTCAGAAGATGTAGATACAAAAGCAGAAGACCACGCATATGATGCGTTGCGTTATCTAGTAATGACTAGAACCAGTGGATATGCTTCAATACATAAAAGTCTACAGGGAATAAAAGATCAAACATACCAACCAGTAAATAGTACATTTGGATATTAATGACTAAAGCTAGATTAAAAAAAGTTGATAATTTTTTAGAATTTCAAGAAAGGCTGTTTCCTGATGGAAATATTCCAACTCGTGAAGAAATTAAAAATCTTGTGCAAAGTGGGGATACCTCTGTAAGAACACATATTTTAAATAAAATGTATAGAGATGGAGTTCCAACAGATCCATTTCTTTTACTTGATGAAAGAGCAAAAGATTTTGCAAATAAATTTAATGATGCATTTGGTAAAAATACATTACAAACAGCTAAAAACATTACAGGTGTTGTAAAAGATGTAGATAATGTACTTAAAAAAGGATTTACATTAGAAGATGATTTTATAACTGTCAAAGAAGCAGGAACATTTCCTGAAGCTGATAGAAAAGCTTTTGAAAACAGATATACTAGCACTGCAGATTTACCAAAAGGTGATGATATGCCTGTGCCAACTATAAAAGGTTCTAAAAAACTTGCAAGTGGTAAAGTTCCTAAAGGGTTATTAAAAACAGTATTGGAAGCAGTAGGAAGTATACCAGATGAAGTATTACGTGATGCCGCAATAGCAAGTTTAATTGGGTACAGAGGAGCAGATCTTGTAGGATCTATGACAAATGAGGTCAATCCTTTAAGTGGAAATTTTGTAGCTTCTGAAGAATATCCTGCTAGACCATATTACGATCCAAAAACAAATAGCTTAATAGCTCCAGATGTAGATATAGGAGCAGGTAGAAAAGGCAAAGATCCTCTTAAAGAGCTAGGACCTTTAATGCAATCTATATTTGATAGAAGATTTGCAAATGCCGTAGATGGAGAATTATTTCCTGATATTGGAACAAAAGATATTTCAAATGCTTTAAATAAATATGTATTTCCAAAAATACCAAAAGAAGTATTAGCACATTTAAAGACACAACCAAGTGGCTACTCAGCTATGCGTAAAATATTTGCATCAGCCGTAGCGAATGATTTGAACAAACCAGAAATTGCAGCTCAGTTGATGGGGCATGGAACAGGTGAATTAGGTGGGCAAAGTGTTTTAAATAAATTTTATGCTACGATTATTGATGAGGGAGGACTTCAAGCTAGAACAGATACGTTATTGCAACTTGAAAAGTTTATGGCTGATGCTTTAGGTGTAACGACTTCTGGAGAATTAGCAACTAGATTAAATTTAAAACTTGATAACCCTGATCTAAATATAACATATCCAGAGTTTGATATGGATAAACCTATACAAGGTCCTGAAGGTCAAAAGATACAGTTGAGCGAAGAAGAATTACAAGCTCAAGAACAAGAAAGAATTAAAGCTTCTCAAAAAAGAACACAGGATCAAGCTGTAGCTACTGCTGAAGGTGTTCAAAAAGAAGTGGGTATATACAAAGGTATATCCAAAGAAGACATTGATGAAACAACTTCAAAGAAAGCGTTAGCTAAATTTAGTGAAAAAGAAAAAACAGCCGAGCTATTTAAACAAAAAAAATTAGATGACAAAAAAACTAAACGAGATAATCTTTTTAAAAAGTTAGCAGAAATTTCAAAAAGAGATGGAATTAAAAGTGTAGCAGGATTAATTACTGCAGGGACTGCTACAAAGATTGCGGCTGGAGTTTTGTCTGGTGGAACTGCTGCTCTACCTTTAGCGGCCGAAGCTGCGGCAGAAGTTGTACTTAGTCCTACTCCTACTGGAGAAAAAGCCATAGATCCTAAAATTGGATTAGAGTATACACAACCTGAAAGACCACCATCTGATTTTATGACTGAAGACGAAATTTTAAGTAGTTCAAGAATGGCTAAAGGGCAGTTTGAACCAGACATATTTCAACAAGCTAGATTAGATAGAAAAGCACAAAAAGATAAAATACAAAGTTTTTTAACAACCAACTAAGGAGGGCGACATGCCACAAGGTAACTACAACTATGACGCAGGGTACATCATGAACTCAGATAAAACATCTGTTGATGACCAAATGGGAGCAAACCAATTAAATCGTGAAGGATTGCAGTTTGATACAAAAGTAACACAAGATGTCTTTACTCAAGATGCTCCAAAGCAACAGTCAAAGCCGACAGTTGAAGCATCATTGTTTGCAATGGCAGAACAACGAGATTACTAATATATAATGTCTGATAACTTTCTTGAACCAGCCGATGATGAGCAGGTAGTTGTTGCAACCCCAGAGGATCAACTACCCGGTCTTGTTGGATATATAAAAGAAAAATTTGATGGGGCTGAGAATGGGAGATACACCCATGAACAGCGTTGGCTGACCTCGTTCAAGAACTTTAGGGGTATCTATGATTCAAGTACAACCTATAGAGAGTCAGAGCGATCACAAGTCTTTATAAAAATTACAAAGACAAAAGTGCTGGCTGCCTATGGTCAAATTGTAGATATACTTTTTGGGTCTAAGAAGTTTCCAATTACAATTGAGCCTACTCCTGTTCCTGAAGGAATAGCAGAGTTTGCACATCAAAAGACACCTCTTGATGATTCACAAGCTCCTCAAGATCCTTTTGGATATCAAGGAGATGGAAGAGAAGTTCTTCCCGGTGCAATGGAAGCTACACCTAAAAATAACGTATTAGGGGGTCTTGCTGATAAGTATGAAGGAATACCTCTTGTTGAGGGTGCTTCTAAGATTGGTGAAGTGCAAATATCTCCTGCAATGGAATCAGCGTTAGTTCTTGAAAAACAAATACAGGATCAGTTGCTTGATACTCGTGCTGTTAACACAATGAGAGCTGCCATCTTTGAAATGGCTATGTTAGGTACAGGTGTTGTAAAAGGACCATTTAATTTCTATAAGCGTGTTCATAAGTGGACAAAAGGCGAAGATGGGGAAAAGAAATACACACCTTACGAAAAAACTGTTCCACGTATGGAGCATGTGTCCTGTTGGGATTTCTTTCCAGATCCTACAGCAACATCTATTGATGATGCTGAATATGTAATACAAAGACATAGACTCAATAAGTCTCAGTTTCGTGCATTAATTAATCTTCCGTTCTTTGATGCAACAGCAATTGAAAACTGTGTAGCTAAAGGTCCTAACTATGAAGACAAGTATTACGAAGATACAATACGAGAAGACGAGACAGAAGCAAACTACCGAGAAAATCGTTTTGAAGTATTAGAATACTGGGGGGTTTTAGATGCTCAACTTGCTAGAGCAACAGGTCTTGATGTAGCTAACTCAATGTCTGATCTTGAACAAGTACAGATAAATGCTTGGATCTGTAATGGCATGGTATTACGATGTGTATTAAATCCATTTACACCTGCACGAATACCTTATCAAGTTGTTCCATACGAAGTAAATCCTTACCAGATGTTTGGTGTTGGAGTTGCAGAAAACATGGAAGATTCCCAGCTATTGATGAATGGTCACGTAAGAATGGCTATTGATAACTTAGCACTAGCAGGTAATCTTGTATTTGATGTAGATGAAGCAAGTTTAGTTCCCGGACAAAACATGGATGTGTTTCCGGGCAAGATATTTAGAAGACAATCTGGGGTAACAGGAACAGCAATCAATGGATTAAAGTTTCCAAACACAGCACCAGAAAATTTACAGATGTATCAAATTAGTAGGCAGTTAGCTGACGAACAAACTGGTATACCTTCTATACTACACGGACAAACAGGTGTAACAGGAACAGGAAGAACAGCTTCTGGGCTATCTATGCTGTTAGGTGGAGCAAATTTATCCATGAAAACAGTTATAAAAAACATTGATGACTATATGTTAAAGCCTGTTGGTGAAGCATACTTTCAATGGAACATGCAGTTTAATGAGTCTACCCCTGAGATACAAGGCGATTTAGAAATAAAGCCCGGTGGTACAAATTCAATAATGCAGAAAGAAGTACGAAGTCAAAGATTGACAGCGTTACTACAAACTGTAGCAAACCCAATGTTAGCACCATTTATTAAGTTGCCAAACCTAATGAGAGAACTAGCTATTGCACAGGATATTGATCCTGATAGTCTAGTAAATAATTTAAATGAAGCAAAACTATATGCAGAACTATTAAGAGGATTACAAAATGCTCAACAAGAAGCAAGCCAGCAGTCTCAGCCCACTGGTCAACAACCAACAGGCATGGGTGGCACTGGAGGAACACCTTCAGCACCTAACAGAAATGACGGTGCAAGCGTTGATGGCAGCCCCACTGGAGTCGGAGCTACGCCAGCTGCAGGGGAAGCTTCGTTTACTGGAAACCCTCAAGGGGTTGAAGAATGATTATATGGCAGTACAAAAATTAAAGGATAACGTATGACAACTCTTATTCCACAAGGATTTTTTCCATTAACAGATACAGGTAACAGGTATAGTTTCTTTCATCAATTTTTTAAAGGATTGTATCCTGAAATGTATAAAGATGTGTTAAAAAATTTAGGACAAGATGTAGAATCAGAAGAAGATCCCTCACCTCCAATTCCAGTATCAACAGGTGCTGCATTACAGGATGGCAGAGATGATGACCCATATGACAAAGCTAGACAAGATGCTTTAAGATTACAATGGATGATGGATGGCAAGTATAAAATACAAGGACAAGCTGTAACATTAAATGTTCCTGAGTTTCCAGCAGGGCAAAAAGGACAGTCTGCTTCTATTAGTAAATTTGAAACAGGAATTGCATCTGATCCAAATATATTAAGTAGTTTATTTGGAGGAATGACAGAAAAAGCACACGCAGCCAATATTCAAAAACTTATGGATGAAGGTGTTGGTGGAGCAGGATTAGTATGGAGTCCAACAGGGGGTTTTTCTAGTGTTTCATTAAGTGTAAACAAACGTAACTTGTTGGGAAAAGAAGTAACAACAAAAAACTTAGTGGGTAATGTTCCTGATGTGTTTATCTATGGGGATACAGTATATAATATGCAAAATCCACTTTCTAAAAAAGCATTTATAACAGCTTTTGAAAATTCATCACAAAAACGTGCTACTGAAATTAAAAAGGTAGAAAGTAAAAGACAGGGGTTAGTTAAAACTTTTGGATACTATGGGGATGACAGAGAAACTGTAGAAGGTTCTGAATATGCTACTGGTAAAGCTTCTTTTGAAAAAATGAAAAAAGAAAGAGGGTTTAGTGCTGATGCTCAATATTTTGGATCAGAAGGAATGGGGGATGCATATGAAAGAACTCCAGAAGGTGTACAATCTGCTGCAGGGTTAACTGCTGAACAAAAACAAAGTGCATCAGATGCGGCACGTGATGACAGAGAGCGAGAAAGAGCAGAAAATCAAGCTAAACAGGATGCAGCAAATATTTCTGATAAACAAGCTTCAGAATTTGCATCAGGAACACAATCAGACGTTGACCAAATGGCAAAAGATTTTGGGTATAACACTGGTGGTTTTATAGGTGGAATGAACCCAGATCAAGTAACAGACGCACAAACTGTAGCTGACGATTACCCAATAGATTCTGATGATGGCGACTTTATGATTAATGCCGCAGCAATTGAAAGAGATCCACAGATGTTTAATGAAATTATATCTCAAGGATTGCAGAAGGCACGAGAAAAAGGAGTTGACGTAGGAGACATTTCAGGAGTTGGTATGGATGGGTCTGGGGATGTACTAGCATCAAAAGGAGAGTTCCTTGTTAAAAAACCTCTTGCTGAAACCATAGGGTATGATGCGTTAAATCAATTTAATGATCAAGGCAAACCAGAGGTTGACAGACGAGTTGCAGCATCAGGTGGATTTTTAGATGGATACGCAAATGGTGGAGATATATCATTACCTGTATCAAAACCAAATCGTGATCCAGATATTGTTAGATTTTATAATAGCATAAAAGATAGATTTAAAGGATCAGAGGAAGCTAGAAAAAAGACAGATGAAATTATTAGTAACTTTCCTGAAGAAAAATTATTAGCTTTACTGTCTATTACTGAAGCGAGTAAACTAGGAGATAGAGGTATGGAAGCTGTAATGCACGTTGTTAATAACCGTGCAAAATCAGATTATAGAAACTTTGGTAAATTAAATTCTGTTGCAGATGTCTTGTTGCAAAAAACTGGTAAAGGAGCATATGAATTTACTGGTTTAGAAATTAGTGGTAGAGATGAAAAGTATGATCTTAGAGTACAATTATCAGAATTGTTATCAAGAGCAGGTGGGTTAAAAGAATTTGATAGACAAGTAGAAGTTGCAAAAAAAGTATTAGCTGGAACAAAAAGAGATTTTACAAAAGGATCTTTATTCTTTTGGAATCCAGACACCTCAGATATAAGCCCTGTTGGACTTAGTAAAGAAGAATTTGAAGAAAAAGTGCAAGCAGGAGAATATTTAATAACAGAGAACATTGAAGGTTCTACAGGTAGACACGAGCATATTCGCCCTGCTGATATACCTGAAACAGAATACCCAGAAGAATCTTTTTTAAGATCTGTAGAAACAAAAAAACGAGCGTCTAATCAATTAAAAATAGCAGAAGATAATAAGATGTCTCGATTTACTGAGAGATTAGAACCTCTTCCTGAACCTGAAGGGTTGTCCCAAAAAACATTTTTAGGGAACATACTTAGTCAGGGAGTTAAACCTCAAATGGGAAGAAGGAACTAAAAAACGTAGCTACCTGCAATAAAGCAGCCCTACATTACCGAGCAGCCACCCCAAGCCATGTGGCACTGCTAGAAGGAGAATTATCATGGCAAAGAAACCAAGCGGCCACAGAGCTAATAAACACAATGATTCCTTTGGAACTATAAATGACGAAAACCTGTACAGAAACGCATACCGTAAAGACGTTTACAAAGATGACGATGATGAACAGGAAGTAGAAGCATCCCCTGCAGAAGAAGCAGCTACGGTGCAACAGAATACAAGTTTCGTTGAGTCAAAACAATCTGACGAAGTTGACTTTAAAAAAAGATATGATGACCTTAAAAAGCATTATGACCAAAAACTTGATACATGGAAGTCTGAAAAAAGCGAATTAGAAAACGCTATAAAGAACTCCGTAGCTCAAAATACTAATGTTCAAATGCCTAAAACTCCAGAAGAATTGGAGCAATTTAAGACTGAGTATCCAGATGTGTATGCAGTTGTACAAACTGTTGCCCATCAACAAGCTGAAGAAAAATCAAAAGATCTTCATAAAGAGTTGGAAACAATTCGTGAACGTGAAAGGAATTTGGTTGTTCAGAAAGCTTACGAAGAACTTCTAAGAAAACATTCTGATTTTGATGAAATTAGAAAAGACAAAAACTTTCTAAGTTGGTTGGAAACTCAACCTGCATCTCTTGCAGATGGTATCTATAAAAACAACACTGATGCATTATGGGCATCAAGAGTTATAGACCTTTACAAAGCAGATGCTGGCATAGGTAAAAAATCAAAAGCAACAAAGCCAACAGCGGCATCAGCGATAACCCCTGCACAAGCAAGGGAAGTAAACGTTAATTCCAATGGTGGCAAACGTGTATGGAAAGCTTCTGAAATTGCTAAACTAAAAAGTCAAGAATTTGAACGTTTTGAAAAAGATATTGATATAGCTAGAATAGAAGGTCGTATTGATTTTAATTCTTAATTTAAAACTTTAACTAAATAAAGGAGAAGCGTAATGGCTTTTACTACATCAGCAGGATATGGTAACCTGCCTAGTGGTAATTTTACACCGTCTATATTTAGTCAAAAAGTTCTTAAATTCTTTCGCAGAGCATCGGTTGTAGAGGACATTACCAATACAGACTATGCTGGGGAAATTGAGAACTTTGGTGACACGGTTAATATTATCAAAGAACCTACAATCACAGTATCCTCGTATCAAAGGGGTGCAGTGGTTAACCCACAAGACTTGGCTGACGATCAAATTAGTATGGTTGTTGACCAAGCAAACGCATTTGCGTTTAAAATTGACGACATCGAAGAACGTCAGTCACATGTTAATTTTGAAGCACTCGCTACCTCATCAGGTGCGTATTCTTTAAAGAGAGCATATGATGCTAACGTTCTCGACTTAATGGCGACTAACGCTGGAATATCTAGTGAAACTGATGCTGCAACTGCAACTGTTGCAGGACTAGGAACATTAGGTGGTGTGTTAGACCTTACAGAAGATGGCGATGTAGCTATGAATCTACTAACTAAGATGGCTAGAGCATTAGACGACCAAAGTATTCCAGAGGAAAACAGATGGTTTGTCGGTCCTCCAATTTTTTATGAAATTCTTCATAAAGCTGCGGCAAAACTTTCTGCAGTTAACATAACTGGGGATGCTGCTTCACCATTAAGAAACGGTATGGTCGCTCCACAAAAAATTGCTGGATTTACATGCTATAAGACTACAGCATTAAATTCAAGTGGTGGTACTGATCAAGTTACTTTAACAGGTTTAGCTACAGACGGCAACGAGCATGCTGTTTTGGCTGGGCATATTTCATCAACTGCTACAGCATCTCACATTGCTAAAACAGAGGTAGTTAGATCTACTGAATCTTTTAGTGACGTTGTGAGAGGATTACACGTTTTTGGTCGTAAAGTTTTAAGACCAGAAGCTATAGTTCGTGCTGCAGTTAAGTGTAACTAAGGGGAGGATTAACTTATGGCTACATATAATAACACCTTAACTGGTGGTGGCACTACAGGTCACATAGCTGACGCTGCTAAAGCTTACGTTAGAACTTCTAAAGTTTGGGATACTGCTGATGGTGGTACAGGTGGAGATGTTGTTCAAATGATGGACATCCCTGCTGACACTATGATTATCGGTGGATGCCTTGAAGTTCTTGAAGCTAGAGGTAACGGACAGATAACTTTGGATCTAGGATATACTGGTGGAGATGTTGATACATTTATTGATGGATCAGCATGTGCTGCTGGATTTTCACCTTTCCTAAACGCTGCAGTTGGAGCATCTGGGTCAAACCCAAAGATGTTGACTTCTGCAGATACTATTGATGCACTCATCCTTGATGGTGGATCAACTGGGGAAAGTGCATTACGTTTCCGTATTCACGTTGTAATGTGTGACGTTTCCAAAAACCCAGTAGAATCTGCTACAGTTTCAACTGGTACATAATAACTTTTTATGAGGGGGCAGGGTAACTTGCCCCTTCTAACTTTAACAAGGAAGTTAAATGTTACTTCAATTATTAACTCCAGAAGAGGTAGACTTCTGTGTCAAAAATAGCTGCCAAATGGAAGATGGCTCAAAATCTAAGCCACTCACAGGATCAAAGAATAACAAAGAATCAACAAACATGCCTGATAAGGTACGTGAGTTAATAACACAAAGGATATATAATAATCCGTTTGTTGATGCAGTAATAAACCCTACAAAAGTATCGGTAAATTTTTATAACCAATATAATGAAGGGGGACATTATGATAAACATATAGATAACTTCAAAGCTGAACCTAAAATAAATAATACATATTTTGACTATGGGTTTTCTATATGCTTAAATAGTGATTACGATGGTGGAGAATTTATTGTTGATAATGAAATAGGTCAGATACCCTATAAGTTACAAGCAGGACAAGTTCTTTTCTTTCCTATAATATACGCTCACACAGTTGCACCAATTAAAAAGGGAGTGCGAAAAGCAGTTATAGGTTGGATGTCTACTAACGTAACATACGAACAAACTTATATATTGCGTAACATATATGATGTTAATATGCATTTTGTAAAAGAAAATAATAATGAAATGGCTGTAAAGTCTACTTTAACACAAAACTATTTAAAAAAGTTATGGGGAAAATAACTTAAATTGATCTGGGTTTTAATAGTATTTTTAATAGGAACAGATGTAAAAGAAGAAATATATTTTCAAGACTTAGATACTTGTTTAGAATATTCTAATAAAGTACAAAATCAAAACAACCATCAAAGAGTTGCAGGGGATGAAATATATATTAAAACTTATTGCGTTCCTAAAAAAACAGATTAAAAAAGAAGAAGATAAAGTTCCAAAATATTTAAAGGGAAAATAATGGCATCTAAAAAAGGCGACATGAAGGGTCACACCATTGGTGGAGGACACAAGCGACCTACTAAAGCAGGTGCTGGAATGACTAAAAAAGGTGTTGCAAAATACCGAAGAGATAACCCCGGAAGTAAACTTAAAACAGCCGTTACAGGCAAAGTTAAAAAGGGAAGTAAGGATGCAAAGCGTAGGAAATCATATTGTGCTAGATCTGCAGGACAAATGAAAAAGTTTCCTAAAGCTGCGAAAAACCCTAACAGCAGATTAAGACAAGCACGAAGGAGATGGAAGTGTTAAAAAAAGTACCAGCTAAAAATAAAGGTTTATCAAAATTACCAACACCAGTTAGAAATAAAATGGGATTTAAAAAAAAGGGGGGCGAAGTTGCACCTAAAAAAATGAAGGGTGGAGGTTTGTATGCCAATATTCACGCTAAGAAAAAAAGAATTGCAGCAGGAAGTGGTGAAAAAATGAGAAAGCCCGGAAGTAAGGGTGCTCCTACTGCCGCAAACTTTAAAAGAGCGGCTAAAACTGCTAAGAAAAAATAATGTGGATTCCAGTAATAACAATACTATGGGCATTAGGTGATAATGCTACATGGGTAAACTTTCCAATGGTCAATTTTCCATTTACTTCATCTGATAATTGTTACGAGTATGTAGCAAAAGTAAGATCTAGTATAACACAAGATCCTCAATATTTAAATGGATATAGCACCTGTGTATACATAGGCGAACCAAAAGGAGAAAATACATAGTGTTTCAAGCATTGATAGGACCTATATCTGAACTTGCAGGATCGTTTATGCAAGGACAAATTAATAAACAAAAAGCAAAAGCTACATTAGCACAAACTAAAGCTGAAGCAGAAGCAGAGATAATGAAAACTGCGGCCACACATGATTCAAAGTGGGAAATCATTATGGCACAAGGCACTCAAAACAGTTTTAAAGATGAACTGGTTACAATCGTTATACTGATTCCAACAATTTTAGTATTTATTCCCGGAATGGAAGATGTGGTTAAGAATGGCTTTGCTAGACTTAACGAGTTGCCAGAGTGGTATACTTACTTGTTGTTTTTAACAGTCTCTGCTGCGTTAGGCATAAGAGGACTAGATAAATTTAAAGGTAAAAAATGAGTTTAACTAAAAACCAAAAAACTATTATGAAGAAACATAGTAAGCACCATACAAAAAAACACATGAAAGAAATGACTAAAAGTATGAAAAAGGGTAAAACTTTTACACAGGCACATAAAAAAGCCATGAAGAAAGTTGGAAAATAGTGGCATGTAAGTGTGGAAAAGAGACATGTGAGTGTTCACAGGATTTAATCCCTGATAAAGTAGCATATCAAACAAACAAACGGAGAATGGCTTGGGTTTTAATTATACTTATGGGTATTACAACTATACTGACTTTAGCTTTCCCAGACAGGCTATCAGAAGCAGAGAGTATCCTCATGACACAATATATAAGTATGTGTGGCTTAGTAGGGGCATATTTTGGTTTTAGTGCAATAAGTGGAAGAAAATAATGAACTATGGAAGGCATATTACAATATTGGGAACAACTAATATTTTTTCTAGGTGCTTTAGTTGTAGCTGTTAAGTTACACACTGAAGTAACTACATTAAGAAAAGATGTTGATAAATTAGAAGAAGATTGTAAAAGTGCTAATGAAAAAATACAAACTAATTTTGTAAGTTCTGTAAGAACTGAAAGTGCTGTAAAAGAAACAGAAAAAAAGATAGAGTCTTTATTTATATTACATAATAAAAAGGAACAATAGTGGAAACAATAATAGATAGATTACGTGTAGAATTAGAACAAGATGAGGGTTGCAAATATCACATATATTTAGATCACTTAGGTTTACCTACGGCAGGTATTGGACATTTGCTTAAAGGCACAGATCCAGAATACAATAAATCTGTAGGCACAGTTATAAGTAAAGAACGAGTGGATGAGTGGTTTGAACAAGACATACAAACTACACTTAATGATTGCAAAAAAGTATTTGATGATTGGGATTCCATGAATGAGGAAGTAAGACTAATATGTTGCAATATGATGTTTAATCTAGGCTACCCAAGATTTTGCAAATTTAAGCTTATGATACAGGCTATAAAAGATGGTGATTACATCGAAGCAGCGAATCAAATGAAAGATTCAAGATGGTACAAACAAGTAACAAACAGGGCAGACAGACTAATAAGCCGAATGAAAGCTGTACCTTTACAAAAATAGAACTTATTAAACAAAAAGATAGGGAGAGACACAAACTAATATTGTCTCAATATTTTAAACCAAGAGACAAAAAATTTAAAGGGTATACACATGATTGATCCGATCACGTTGTCCGCTGCTGTTAGTGGAGCAACGGCCGCCTATAACGGCATAAAAAAAGCCATTATGATGGGTAAAGAAATTGAAGATTTAGGATCACAGTTATCTACATGGATGTCTGCTGTAAGCGATGTAGATAACATTCACAAAAATGCAAATAGCCCTTCAACGTTTGATAGACTATTTAACGGCTCAATTGAACAAGTTGCAATGGAGTCTTTCGCAAGTAAGAAGAAACTTGCAAAACAAAGAGAAGAACTTAAAAATTTCTTGGTGGCACACTACGGAACACAAGCATGGGATGATTTACTACGTGAAGAAGGTCGTATAAGACGTGTTAGAAAAGAAATTGTATATGCTAGAGAAGAAAAAAACAGACAAATAAGAGACTACACAATTATGGGTATAGCTTCTTTAGTTGGTTTTAGTGCTTTAGGGTGGATGCTCTGGATCGTAAGTCGTTCTATCTAGCTTTACTAACAATGCTTGTTGTTATGTACTTATTTGTGGGTATAGTTAGTGCAAAAAAAATAACAACTTGTAGATTAGCAAGTCAAATATTAGGGAATAATCAACGTGTATGTGTATATAGTGGAGCAAATAACACTCAGTACAGAGAGTATATTCCGTATGATGCTGGAGAGTGTCCAAGAGAGTATCAATGCCCTTACCGACCAAATGAAAAACCCTTTGATATAAAGAGTGTTGTACGCAGCATAAAAGAACAGTTTACAAAATAGGTAATTATATGTATACTAAAATATGGAACAGTTTTGTAAAGATGCTCAAGAATTTGCTATAAAGAAAGCAAAAGATGAACAGCAAAAAGTTGAAATTAAAAAAAGTTTTAAAGATATATTTAAAACATTAGAAAAATTAAAACATGACAGAAAAATCAAAACGACTTAGGAATGTTTTTGTAGCTCTAGGAGATACACTCTTAACGTCTGTTTATACTTGTCCTAGTAATTTTATTGGTGTTATAAAAGAAGTTATAGTCTGTAACGTAGATGGATCAGCAAGTGCTGACATTACTTTGCAAATTACAGATAGTTCTGCAAGTGCTACTTTTAGTTTGGCTTCAACTAAAGCTGTAGCACAAGATACGTTTTTACGATTTGAACAAGCAAACATAATTCTTGAATCAGGAGATATTTTTAAAGCACAGGCAAGTGCTGGAAATGATTTACATGTTTCACTATTCATAGAAGAACACTATGATCCAAGTAGGTAATGAATGGCTTTAGTTTTAGCTGACAGAGTAAAAGAAACAACCACAACAAGTGGAACAGGAACATATACTCTTGCAGGATCTATTACTGGATTTCAATCTTTTGGAGATGGGGTTGGTAATGGAAATACAACATACTATACGTGTACAGATGGAAGTAGTTTTGAAATTGGTATAGGAACATACACTGCTTCAGGATCAACGCTTGCTCGTACAACTATACTTAAAAGCACCAATTCAAATAGTGCTGTTGATTGGGGAAGCACTACTAAAGATATATTTGTTACATACCCTGCTGATAAGGCAGTATTTAAAGATGCAAGTGGTAATTTAGCTGGACTTGGAACAGCTGCAGTATTGGATACTGGAATATCAAATACTAACATTCCAAAATTTACGAGTGGTGTTGCTGACAATGATTTTCTTAAAGTTGATGGAACAACTATTGAAGGTCGTTCTGCAAGTGAAGTATTGAGTGACATTGGGGGGCAAGCATCTTTAACGTTTGGAATTAGTGATACCAATGCAGTTAAAGTAGATAGTGGATCTGTAGCTGATGATGAGTACGCAAGATTTACAGCCAATGGGCTAGAAAGTCGAAGCACCTCCGAAGTTCTTTCAGATATTGGTGGACAAGCATCCTTGACATTTGGGATTAGTAACACCAATGCAGTTAAAGTAGATAGTGCTTCAGTTGCAGACGATGAGTACGCAAGATTTACAGCTAGTGGGTTGGAGAGTAGGAGTACCTCTGAAGTATTAAGTGACATAGGTGGACAAGCATCTTTGACATTTGGAATTAGTAACACCAATGCAGTTAAAATAGATAGTGCTTCAGTTGCAGACGATGAGTACGCAAGATTTACAGCCAATGGGCTAGAAAGTCGAAGCACTTCAGAAGTTCTTAGTGACATAGGTGGACAAGCATCTTTGACATTTGGAATTAGTAACACCAATGCAGTTAAAATAGATAGTGGATCTGTAGCTGATGATGAGTATGCTAGGTTTACATCTAATGGGTTAGAAAGTCGAAGCACTTCAGAAGTTCTTAGTGACATTGGTGGACAAGCATCTTTAACGTTTGGCATATCAAATACTAACGCTGTAAAAATAGATAGTGGATCTGTAGCTGATGATGAGTATGCTAGGTTTACTGCAGATGGACTAGAAAGCCGAAGCACCTCTGAAGTATTAAGTGATATTGGAGGACAAGCTTCTCTTACTTTTGGAATATCCAATACTAACGCTGTAAAAATAGACAGTGCTTCCGTTGCAGACGATGAGTATGCTAGGTTTACTGCAGATGGATTAGAAAGCAGAAGCACATCCGAAGTTCTTTCAGATATTGGTGGACAAGCATCCTTGACATTTGGGATTAGTAATACTAATATTCCTATTTTTACAACAGGTGTTGTAGACGATGATTTTCTTAAAGTAGCAGGAACATCTATAGAGGGTCGTAGTGCATCAGAAGTTCTTAGTGATATTGGTGGACAAGCATCTTTAACATTTGGGATTAGTAATACTAACGCTGTGAAGATAGACAGTGCTTCAGTTGCAGACGATGAGTATGCTCGATTTACAGCTAACGGATTAGAAAGCAGAAGCACATCCGAAGTTCTTAGTGATATTGGTGGTCAGGCTGCACTTACATTTGGAAAGTCGGATACAAATGCGTTAAAACTTGAAGAAGCTGTGTCAACAAATGACATACTATTAGCAGGTTCAAGTAATGTTAAAGGCAGAACATACGCTGAACTTAAATCAGATTTATCGTTAAATAACGTAGAAAATACAGCAATTAGCACTTTTGCTGGATCATCAAATATTACTACTGTAGGAACTTTAGCACAAGATTTAACTATAGCTTCTACTGATACTGGAGCAGGGGATGGTCCATCTTTAATCTTGTATAGAAATTCCTCAAGTCCAGATGATGCTGATGATATTGGACAAATATTTTTTAGAAGCAGAAATGATAATTCACAAGACGTAGAATATGCTAGAATAGGTGCAGAACATTTAGATGTTTCAGATGGAACTGAAGATGGAAAACTTGTTTTTCAAGTAATGCAAGGTGGTTCATTGCAAAGTAGAGTGGATTTTAGAGGTGGGCAAAACACAAGATTTTTTAATCAAGATGTTGAACTTAGTGATGGTGTTGACTTAATATTTGAAGGTGCGACAGGTAACGACTTTGAAACAACTTTAACTGTAACTGACCCAACAGCCGATAGAACCATAACGCTTCCTAATACAACTGGAACAGTTATGACTTCTCTTTACGCTAGTTATTTTGACAGTTCTGGGGGTACAGATATTAACGATGGAGCAACCGTTGCTCTAAACCAAACAAGAATAGAAAGTGATGCTTCAGTATTTGGTCTTAGTTCTGGTGAAGTGACTGTTGACTTTGCAGGTAAGTTTATGATTACTTATGATTGTACTACAGTAATTGAATCAGGGGGAGGAACTTCTAGAAGTGAAGTAAAGGTAGTGTTGCAAGAATACAATGGCTCTTCTTGGTCAGATATTGATGGAACAGTATCTTATACTTATAACAGAACCAATAATATTGGTGAAGCAACATGTACTTGTACAATAATTCATAGTGTAACGAGTGGTTATAAATATAAAATTCTTGCAGATAGAGAAAGTGGAACTTCTAATGTAACTACTACACCTCATGGATCAAGGTTAACCTTTATGTTGGTAGGACTTTAATGTTTGGACATTCACCTCTTTCTGAAGTTCCGTTTTCAACACCTGTTCGGTTTATTGTATTAGAGTTTAGAACTAGACGACTTAGTGCTAGATCAGGGTTTAAAAGATTTGATTCAGATGCACGACCAACACACCGACAAGTTGTATTTGTTGCACAAGAATTAGCAAGATTAGCAAAAGTAACAAGAGAAGCAGAAAAAAAAGTATACGTAGTACAAGAACATATACGAAAAGCATATGTTAGTAGGGAACATAGCAGAGTTGCAACAGTGGCACAAGAACCTGCAAGAAAAGCAGGAGTAAGTTTAGATACACAAAATGCTGCAATACTTGTTCCACAGGATACACGTAGAGTTGCAATAGTTGCAAAAGAACAAAGAAGAATGTTGTTTATTGGAGAAGAAATACAAAGAAAAACTTTTGTTGCAAAAGAACCTGATAGAATTACAAAAGTATTTAAAGAAACCCCAAGAGTTGTAAAGGTAGCATAGTATGGCATTAAAATGGCCCGATAAAGACCCAGATGAAAGACTTGATTATACTGTTGATTGGTCAAGATATTTAGACACGTTAACAATATCAAGTGTTCAATGGACACACATTCAAGCAGACGGAACAGAATCTTCTGCGTTAAGTGCATCTAGCACAGTAAATGGAATGACAGTACAAGCCGTATCAAATACGACTACAACAGCTTCTATCGTTCTTAGTGGGGGAACAGTAAACACAGAAACAAAGTTTGTATGTCAAATTACAACAAACACTAACTCAGCTACAGGTGCTGCTGTAGTTACCAAACGAGTAATTAACCTAACAGTTAGAGAGAGAGTCTAATGGCATATAATTTTTTAGAACTTGTTAATGCAGTTGCACGAAGACTAAACGAAACAGAACTTACATCAAGTAACTTTGCCACAGCAACAGGATTTTATGCACAAATTAAAGATGCTGTAAATTCATCAATACGAGATTTAAATCTTCACCATGAATACTGGCCCTATAACCATAATTCAGAAAGTATTACATTAACAGCAGGAGTAACACGTTACCCCATTCCTGCTGATGCTAAATTTGTAGATTATAATAATTTTAGATTAGAAAGAGATACTAGCGTTGATATAGGTGCAGCTAGACGGTTAGAGCAAATTACATATAATGAATACATAGATACATATGTTGACCAAGAAAATGAAACAGATACATCAAAAGGTGCGGCAACAACTAACGTATTTAAAACGTTAGATAACTCTTTTGGGGTTGTGCCAATGCCTGATAAAGCGTATACTATAACATATGAGTATTTTAATTTTCCTGTAGATTTAAATTTATACACAGATGTTCCTAGTGTTCCAGAAAGATTTAAATTTGTAATTACAGATGGTGCTATGTACCACGCTTATATGTTTAGAGATAATATAGAAATGGGGCAACTCGCATTTAAAAAATTTGAAGATGGAATGAAATACATGCGTAAACTACTTGTTAATGAAAACGTTTATTTGAGAGCTACATAATGCCTGATCGTTGGCAAACATATCCATTAGAGTTTAAAGGGGGTCTAATAACTAATCTATCCCCTCTACAGCATGGAACGGCTGCTCCCGGATCAGCACGAACACTAACTAACTTTGAACCATCTATTGAGGGTGGGTATAGAAGAATTGAAGGGTTTTCAAAGTATAACAGTAACGCTGTTACAGGAACAAGTGGGAGTGACTTATTAGGGTTGGGTCGTTTTAGAGGAAGCACAATAGTAGCTAGACCACAAGACTCTGGAGCACCACGATTGTACCTTGTAACAACGTCAGGGTCACATACAGATTTATCTACATCTGTTCAATTACATTCTAGTGCAAGTCGTGTAAGATTTGCAAACTTTAATTTTGATGGGGATGCAGATTTAATTATTGTAGATGGGTTTGGGTACCCTTGTGTATTAGTAGGGACAGCAGCAGGTAATTTAAGTAAGTTATCAACTCCTTCAGATATATCCGGGGCATCCCACGTTACAATATTTAAAAACTCTGTACTAATTGGAAATAATGATAAATTAGTTTTTTCTGCTCCTTATTCAGCAACAGATTATACACCTGCAAATGGTGGTGGAGTAATTAATGTTGGAGATGACATTACTGCTTTACAGGTATTTAGAGAGCAGCTTATAATATTTTGTGAAAAAAGCATTTTTAGATTAACAGGATCTAGTTTTGCTGATTTTGCGTTGCAACCAATCGCTACTGGAGTGGGTTGCTTAAATGGAGATACAGTACAAGAAGTTGGTGGAGATATAGTTTTCTTATCTCAAGATAGTATTCGATCTTTATCTGCAACAGATAAGATAGGAGATTTTAATTTAGCTTCTGCATCAAAAACTATACAGGATGATTTTTCGGCTTTTATTCAAAACCACCAATTTTTTTCAAGTCTAGTTATCCCATCAAAAACACAATACAGAATATTTGGCTATTCAGCTAGTATTACAGAAGCTAACGCTCAAGGATTTATAGGTACTCAAGTTATAGGGCAAAGTGGTGTAGAATTTCATTGGGCAAAAACTAGGGGCATACAAGCAAGAGTTACTGCAGACTCTATTGATTCTGGAAAAGAAACTGCTGTATTTGGAAATAAAGATGGTTATATTTATAAAATGGAAGAAGGTAACGATTTTGATGGGGGTAACATAGAAGCTACTTTTGCAACTCCTTACTTTCCTTTAACTGATCCACGAACACGAAAAACAATCTACAAAGCAATATTATACACAGATCCTCAAGGATCATTTAGCACAGATTTTAATTTAAAGTTTGATCTTGCAGAAGCTGGAATTATACAACCTAGTACAATATCACTTTCTAATGCATCGTCATCAGGGGGAATTAGTTTGTATGGGTCAACAAGTGCAAGATATGCACATGGAGGATTACTTAACGGTGCTAAGTCTAGTGGTGATAGTTCAGGAATAGCTGTAGACACTTTATCTTTTGGAGCAGGAGATGGGTTAATCGTAGGTGATCAATTTAAATTTGATAATAATAGTCAAGTTTATGAAATAACAGCTATTAGTAGTGCTGTTTCTGGTAGTGCAGGTAGTGCAACAGCTACAGTAACAGTTAACCCTAATTTAGTTGAAGACGTAGCTAACAACCAACATTTTAGTTTTGTAAAATTTGCAGGTGGCTTATCCTCAGTTTTTAGTGGAGATAGTCTTAAAAAAGTATTTGAAACACAAACAGTAGGATCAGGATTTTTAGTATCCATGTCTTTTTCGGCAGATTCAACTGATCCACCCTATTCTTTTGATGCAGCGTCAATTGAGTATGGTCAATATGGGAGAAGATAAAAATGGGAAGTGAATACACTAGAAATGACTCAGCTAATAATATAGCTGATGGAAACGTCATAAGTGCTGCCGATCTTGATGGAGAGTTTGAAAAACTGGTTACTGCGTTTACAGCAGGAACTGGGCATAGCCACGATGGAACAACAGCAGAAGGTGGCTATATAACAAAACTATTGGGTACAGCTATTACAATTGGTGATGGTACAGCAGGTACAGATATAGCTGTTACATTTGATGGAGAAACAAATGATGGCACATTGACATGGATGGAAGACGAAGCACGTTTTGATTTTGCTAATAAAGTTAAAATAGTAGATGCTACGGATGTAGATGTAGCTGATACTTCTGTAGGGTCTTTAGTTACAAATGGGGGGTTAGTTGTAACAAAAGATTTGCTTGTTGGAGATGATATATTTTTAGATTCAGATAGTTCTGTTGTAAAGTTTGGTGCTGATCAAGATATAACACTTACTCATGCAGCCGACACATCTTTAACGCTAGGTGGAGCAGGGAGTACAACTGGGTTAATAATTAATAATACAGCCACAAACGGTGATCCATTTTTAGCTTTTGCTTTGTCTGGAACACAGACATTTACTATGGGCATTGAAGATGGGGATAGTGATAAGTTTAAAATAGGAACAACTGCAATAGGTACAGGCACGATACTTACTTTGACAGGAGATGATGTAATTTTAGCTGATGATCTAAGTTTACAATCAGATGGAGCTATTCTTAATTTTGGTGCAGACGATGATATTTCAGTTACTCATACTGCTGACACATCTTTAACAGTAGGTGGAGCAGGTAGCACAACTGGGGTAATAATAAACAATACTGCTAGTGATGGTGATCCATTTTTAGCTTTTGCCTTGTCTGGAACACAAACATTTACTATGGGCGTAGAGGATGGAGACAGTGATAAGTTTAAAATAGGAACAACTGCAATAGGTACAAGCACCATACTTACCCTAACAGGCGATGACATGATTTTGGCTGACGATTTAAGTTTACAATCAGATAGTGCCCTACTTAATTTTGGTGCAGATGACGATATAACTTTAACTCACACTGCTGATACATCTTTGACATTAGGTGGAGCAGGAGGAACAACAGGGTTAATAGTTAATAATACTGCAGGGGATGGAGATCCTTTTTTAGCTTTTGCATTAAGTGGCACACAGACATTTACTATGGGTGTTGATGATGGAGATAGTGATAAGTTTAAAATAGGAACAAGTGCAATAGGCACAAACACACGACTTACTATCGATTCAAGTGGAAACTCGGAATTTGGGGGGGATATTACAGCTAAAACAGGAGATGGTGCTATTCTAGCATTACAAACATCCCTTGATACTGTTATAGATGGATCTGTTTTAGGAACAATTCAATTTACAGCACCTGAAGAAGCTAGTGACACTGATTCTAGAGAAATTGCAGCTGAAATAGCTGCCGTAGCTGAAGAAGCTTTTTCAACAACATCAAATGCAACAGAACTAGTCTTTAAAACAGGTGCATCTGAAGCCGCATCATCTAAAATGGTGTTGTCCAGTACAGGAATTTTATCTGTAAACGGTGGGGTTATTCCAACATCTGCTGACGGAGCAGCATTAGGATCTGCAACTAAAGAATGGTCTGATCTTTATTTAGCTGATAGTGGAGTTATTTATTTTGGTGATGACCAAGATACAACTCTTACACACACTGATGGTACAGGACTAACTCTTAATAGTACAAATAAATTAAACTTTGGGGATACTGGAACTTTTATTAATCAAAGCACAGATGGACAGCTTGATATAGATGCTGATACTGAATTAGAATTGACTGCACCTACAGTAGATATTGCAGCTTCAACTGCTGTTACTATAGCAACACCTTCATTAATTATTACAGATAACACAACTGATGAACCTATTGTGCAAATTAAAAACACTCATAACGGCACAACAGCAGGTGAGTTACGATTTGTCATGGACAAAGGATCTGCAGGTGCTGATGGAGATGATCTTGGAACAATATCATTTTATGGAGATGACTCTGGTCAAAATCAAACAGCTTTTGCAAAAATAGTTGGTGAGGTATCAGAATCTGCTGACACAGATGAAGCAGGTAAACTTTCTTTTTTTGTTGCTGAAAGTGATGGCACAAATACAGCTTTAACAGCAGGTTTAGTTATCGAAGGTGAACACGCTACAGATGGTGAGGTTGATGTAACAATCGGTGCAGGTGCTGCATCAACAACAGCCGTTACAGGAAAATTAACTGTTGGAGGTACATCTACTTTTACTGGTGCTGTAACTGGCACTACCATGACTCTTCTTACTACAACTACAGTTTCTTCTGCTTCACCACAAGCAAATGTAACTTTTGATTCGTCTTTAATTACTGATGACTATATGGATTACAAAATTGTATTTAGAAATGTTAGTTCAGTAACTGATGGTCAAGACCTTTATCTTCAGCCATCAATAGATAATGGTTCTAATTATAATCTTACAATCGAACAGTATAAATTCTACCACGATTTAATATCAGATGCTAGTGGGTCGGCAACAGCTCCTAATGATGAGAGTCGTTTTTATATAATGGCTTCACTTTCAAATACGGCAAACGAAGGGACTAATGGAGTTATTGAACTTGTGGGTTTAAGACAGACTACTACAAGTAATAAAGGAATATTTTGGAACGCAATGGGTGGTATTTCAATATGGAATAATCACAATGATGGTAATGAATATTGGTGGAATGGTGGTGGTAAAATAATAACTACAGGTGCAGTAAATAATTTAAAGTTAGTTTTGGAAAGTGGTAATATTAAACAAGGTACATTTTCACTATATGGGATAAAATTGTAATGAAAAAAAATGTTAATGGTGTTGAAATTGAAATGACTGCTGAAGAAATAGCAGTAAGACAAGCTGAAGAAAAAGCAAGTCAAGCAAAACAACCAGAGAAAAGAATGGCTTGGTTAAGACACATAAGAAATAATTTGTTAAAAGAAACAGATTGGATGGGTAATTCTGATGTTACCATGAGTAATGATTGGAAGGTATACAGACAAGCGTTGCGAGACATTACTAAAACAGAGCCAGTAGATATGGCTTTGAGTAATATAACTTTTCCAACAAAACCAAGTTAATTATGGAAATAAACCCAATACTATTCTGGAATGGAATACTTACAGTAGTTATAGCACCTGCTATATGGGTATTTCGTGGCATGTTTATGGAAGTAAAACGATTGGATATACTTCTTAATAAAACACGAGAAGAGTATGCCAAGCGTGATGATGTTAAAGAAGATATGCATACAGTAATGGATGCACTAAAAAGACTAGAAGATAAATTAGACAAGATACTGATTGGTAAATGATGTGGCTCAAAAGTTTAACACAAACATTAGTGGTAATGTAAGTGGAGGTAGTGTAAAAACAGATGCTGAAAAAGAAGCCGATCAAGAAGCTCGTGCAAGAGAAGCACAAGCCAAAACCAAAGCCAAAGTTGATGCAGAAGCAAAAAAGAAAGTTGATGCAGAAGCAAAAAAGAAAGCTGATGCAGAAGCAAAGAAACAAAAACAAAAAAGTGTACAGGAAGTAAACATGGCAGAAATAGAAAACGCACCAAGTCCTTTAGACGAAGCACAATATGCAAAGATGCAGGAATTAGCTAACGCTAACCCTAATTTAAGCATAAAAGAACTTGTTGCAAAATCAGATGAATTTATTGGTACAGATCCTACGACTATGAAAAACTATCTGGTCAATGCAGGAGTAGACATTGAAGCAGACACTGTTGGTGGTGTGGACATGGTTAGTTTAAAAAATGCTACTTCTGCTCCTGTTGTTGATCCTAATCTTGTTTCTGATAAAGTTAAAGATAAAAATATTGAAGCGGCCAAAGGAGAAGTATCTAAAGAGGTTGGCGAAGAACAAATTAATCTCAACCAAGAACAACTATACGCAAAAGAACAAACAGGCGAAGCTGCACAAATTACAGGTAACACAAAACGAGAAGTTACTGAGGGTGAGTTTGTAACTGGAGCAACAGCTACTCCAGAAGAATTATCCGAAATAAATATGGTTGCCGCAACGGCTGAACCATCAGATCGTGCAACTACACGAGGGCAACTTGCTCTTATGGAAAAAGATTTTGAAGGGGGCAAAATACCTTCATACGTTGCAGGACAAATGAGAATGGCAAATGCTGTGATGCAACGAAGAGGTATATCAGCATCTTCAATTGCTGGGCAAGCTGTTATGCAAGCAGCTCTAGAAGGCAGTGTACAAATAGCGATGGCTGATGCTAAAGCATTTCAAACATTTGAATTAGCTAGTCTTAGTAACAGACAACAATCGGCTGTTCTTAACGCACAGATACGTGCTAAGATACTTGGTCAAGAACTTACTAATAGACAACAGGCTGCCGTTATAAATGCCGCAAGAGTAACTGAAGCAAACAATATGACATTTACTGCTGAACAACGTGTTATGTTGGAAAACTCAAAGATGATGCAACAGATGAACCTTGCTAATCTTAACACTAAACAACAAACAGCCCTTGCTAATGCAGCTACATTTGCAAATATGGAAAAAGCTAATTTAGATGCACGGATGACTGCACAAGTTACAAATGCACAAAACTTTTTAAAAATGGATTTAGCAAATTTAAGTAATGAGCAACAAGCTCGTACTCTTGAATATCAATCAACTATTCAAGCTTTATTTTCAGATCAGGCCGCAACAAATGCTGCTGAACAGTTTAACGCAAAAAGCCAAATGCAAGTTGATCAATTTTATACAGAGTTAAACACACAGATTGAACAAGCTAATGCAACACGAAATGCAAACATGGAACAGTTTAACGTAAATCAAAAAAATGCAATGAAGCAATACAATGAAACAATGAAATTAAACAGAGAAAAGTTTAATGTAAATGCTCGTTTACAAATTGATCAATCAAATGTAGAATGGAGAAGACAGATAAATACAGCAAATACGGCTGAACAAAACGCTACAAATAGATTAGTGTATCAATCTCTTACAAATCAAACAACACAAGCACAAAACAATTTGTGGAATTTTTATAGAGATTCGGCTTCGTGGTTAATGACAACAGCCGAAAATAGAGAACAAAGATCTCACGATGCTGCTATGTTGGCCGCCCAACTATCAGGAAATAAAGATTTGTATAGAACAGAGTTTTTAAACAACTTGCTTTTAGAAGTAGGTATGAATTTATAGGATAACATATGTTAGGAAATTTAATAAAATTATTTGTAGGAGCTAACTTAGCATCAACAGGAGCATCTTACATGTTAGGACCAGAGAACATGCTAACTAAAAGTATGGGGAAATTAACAGGATCATTTTTAGGCATGGGTTCTAGTTCATCGTCTACCAATAGAAGCGATTTAAAATACGTTTCAAAAGTTGAACCTCAAGAAATTAAATTGTCTGGGGCTAGTAGTGTAGGAACAGCAAAACCTAGTTTATCTTCTGCAACCCAACCTAGTCAATTTCCAATGGGTTATAAAAGTAAGTTAAATATATCTCCTGAAGTTAGACGACTTTTGCAAGATGTAAATGATGGCATGGTAGGAAATCAAAATATTCGATTATCTTTATACCAAACACCAGAAAATAAAATAGATGTGGGGTAAATAATAATGGTAGCACGAGATAGAAGTCTTGAAGAAGAACGAGAGGAAATAGCAAGAAGTGTTGTAGATGAGGGTATTCTTGAAACTCCAGACCAGTTAAATGGTCTTTCTTCTATTCCGGGATTTGGTATGACACAACCAAAAGGAAAATGGGCATGGGAAAATCCACCACAATTTTCTGATCCTAATGATGCAATAGACGCTATTGTAGAAAAATTTGATGAAGAACCTACAAAATCTAATTTATTAAAAGTAATTCTTGCAGGGGTATCTGTAGAAGAAATAATTAACACTACAGTTATGAATGGATTTACAGAAGGTAAATTTACTCCAGACGTTGCAGAACTTATAAAACCAGCGTTAACTGTAAAACTTTTAACAATGGCTCAAGAGAAAGATGTTCCTGTTCGTATGTTTGTAGATCAAGTAGATTCTGGTGAAATGGAAGATGAACAATTATTTAGAATAATGCAGGAAAGAAATCCTACTATGTTTAAAGAATTATCTGAAAAAATAAATGAAGAAATACGAATGGGAACTCAACCTGCTCCACCATCACCACAACCTAAACCTTCTCCAATAAGTGAAAACAGTTTTTTAAATATAGGTAATTAAATATGTCAGTAAATCCAATAGATGTTTTTACCATTTTACTTTCAGGTAAAAAAATAAAAGAATCAAAAGATGCAAAAAAACTTGCAGCAGCAGAGTTAGAATATGATCAGTGGCTAGACAAACAAGAGTATTTGCAAGACCAAAGAGAAAGTTATGATGCTACAAAAAGAAAAATTAAAATTGAAGATGAAAAAAGAAAACGTATAGACGATTTTAATTTTAAAATGAAAACAAAGCCTATTGAATCTCAAGTTGAGTTTGGTGTTAAAGCTAGAGAAGAAGGTCTTGGTGGACTTTCTCAAGATAGATTTGGAAATCCTTTGCCTTTTGATGTATTTAGTCAACGTGTTAATCAAGCACGAACACAAAAAAAATTACGAGATAAACTTAAATCAGAAAAACAATCTTTTCTTCAAACACAAAACTTAGAACAAAGTGATCTTGCACTACGAACAGCTACAATCCAAGCTCAGAATAAAGCAGAAGCAACATTTGCTGAACAAGGTTATGGAAATTTAAAAACTGAAGATATGAGTTTTAACGACTTTGCCATAGCAGTTAAAACTGCTAAAGAAAAAGATGCATTAGCTGCAACCAGTGCTGAAGAAAGACAAAAGGTAATAGAAAAATATGTAGGTATGGGGTATGGAAATTTTCTAAAAGATGAAAATGGTAATGATCGCTCATATGAAGATTTTATAAAATTAGCCGTAGAACAAGAACAAACAGACATTCTCAAAAGAAAAAAGCAGCAGTTTACACAAGAAAAAGAAATAAGTGCAAAGTTTGAAACTAAAAAAAGAGAAGCTGTAAGAGAAGAAAGTCTTAGAGAATTAGCTTTTAAATATGGAATTAATCCAGATGATGAAATTGCTTACGATGGCACAGATATTTGGAAAGATGATCTTCAGAAAAAACTTCAAGGTATGGAAGAAAATTTAACTTTTGAAGAAAAGAGCAGTTTAAATTTATTAAATGAAGTAAATAAAACAAATAAACTTAATGAAATAGCATCTACTTTTGAAAAAGTAAAAAATACTGACTACACTTTGTTTAAAGATATAGAAGGAGTAACACCTTTTGTAATGCCTAAAAAGGTTGCAGGTACAAAAACTTCAGAAACAGATAGACTAAGGCTTATGGATGCATGGGGATATAAAAATTTTGATAATGTAGCACGAGCTACTAATGGGTTAAAAAATTCTGATATGGTTAGGTTTATACATGAATTTAATAACGCTTATCGAAATACACTAACAGAAAAAACTAAAGTAACAGAAAAGGGAATATTTAAACCAACATCTCTTGGGGTATCTTTTCTTTCATCTCATCCGTATTTTAGACAAATAATAAAAAGACAGCATAACAAAGTCTTTAATATTGGTAACTTAATGAAAGAAGGAGCTTTACTTAAAGCAATAGGATCAAGTCGAGTTATACCTTCATCTGATGTTGCACAAGTAACTGACCCAAAAACAATGGAAACTGAGAGTGGTATTATAATAAATTGGACAAAGGGAACTCCTGAAGAACAAAATGCGTATGCTCAAATAATGAATGAACTAGACAAAAATAGAGGTTTTGAAGGAGATGAAGAAGCTCTTTTAATTGCTATGTCGAGTTATGTTGGTACGAAATTAATTAACGGTAAGCGTGTTCCTGATTTATCTGTACCTAAATTTTATGCATCTATGCTTGACAAAGGTTTTACGATGACTCAAATGAGACAATACGATCCTAATCAAAAAACAGATAATGATGGTCTTATTACGTATAATCACAGTCTTACCGAAGAAATAACTAGAACAGCTAATGAAACTTTTTCAAGCCCATTACCATTTATTATGGCTTTATCTGTAACTGCTAAAGCTAATGACACAGGACTACTTGGTATTAGTCCTAGTGAATACGCTGAACAACAAGGTGTTAAGCTTGATGCTTTGTATAAACAAAACTTTGATGCAAATGATTTAATAAACGATGCAGATGCAGCTTTACGTACTCTTACTAATGATGATTTAGAAGAATTAAGAGAGCTTAATTTAAGAAATGGAATTTTATTACAGAATAATGGGGTTTTTATTGAATCTGATCCAGACCAATCAAGTGAGTTATTTGGTGCTCCATTAAGTACCTACGGTACTATTTTTAGTACATTAGGGGATCAGGTTAGTGCTGCTATAAAAACAGGCAAAAATATGGCTGGCATAGAAGATAGCACAATTGGTGGAGCAATTATTGCACAGTATGATAAATTAGACGGTAAAAACAGACGTTGGTCATCTTACCAAGATGATGTTAACCCAAAGACAAAGCGAACGTTTTTAGAAGAAGAAGCTGCAAGAAGGGGCATGGATGTAAATTCTTTTTTAAAGGCAGAAGAACGAGCTAGACAACAAAACATGAAAGACTTAGCTGCAGCTCAAGCAACACTTAATGATCCAAATGCTAAACAAGATTCAATAGTTGCCGCAAGAAGACAATTTTTTGCTTTTACTATGGCATACAAGCTTGCTTCCTTATTACAGGGAGGAACAGGTGGTCGAACAATTTCTGACCAAGACGTACAAAACATGTTTAGAGTGCTATCTCAAGATTCTTTAACAGACTCACGTAAATATGGTGAGTCTATGTTAAACATAAAAAGAATGGCTAAAAATGCTTTAGAAGTTAACCAGATGGTTCAAATTGGTTTAGGTATAGGTAGTAATGGGGAAACTCCAAACAGACCTTTGTTTGTTGCAGCACAACATTATAAAGCTTTTCATGCAGGAACATTTACACCAACGTATAACAATGTTGTAAATTTTATTAGGTATGGAAATCCAACAGAAAAAGGTTTCAATTCGGAACAAAACGCTGTAGATGCATCAGGTATAAACAAAACACAACAATTTATGAAAAGACGAATCTACCCAGATAATGTACCTTCAAAAGCTGTAGATAAATTGTTTAATGAACCAACTGAACAGATGCTTCAATTTTACATACAAAAATATGGAGAAGATAAAGTTCCAAAGGGATTTACTGTAATAAATCCTCCAACACCAGAAGAACAAATTAACCAAGCAGCAGGGATGTCTTTGTAATGGCAGATAACATAACTAACCCATTTGACGAATTTGATGAAAAAGATACAGTTGTTACTCGTAACCCTTTTGACAATCTTGATTCTGAACAAAAATCATCTGTTGCAGACAAATTAGAACAAAAAATTAAAAAGTCAACTCTTAAAAGAGAAGAGTCTTTACTTAAAGAACCTATAGAAAAAATAGCTGGAACTGCTAAGAGTACAGTTTTTGATGCTACTGGGGATGTATACACTAAAGTAGCTCCTCAGTCTTTGCAGTATAAAACTGCAATAGAATATGATGAAAGAGGGCAACCTATTGTTAAAGAAGGTAGAGTAATTCCTGAAGTTTCTATATTTGAAGAGCCCACAGTTAAACAATATTTTAATGATCCTAAAAAAGAAAAAGAATTAAACAACGTTTTAAAAGGATATGTTACAGCATCAGGAACAGCTATATATTGGGATGAAAAACAAAAAAAAGAATTTCCAACAGCAAGAGAATTTTTAAAAGATGCTGAACAATTAAGTCCACGCTCATTACTTTTTGCTGAACCTTTTGAAGCTTATGATTTAGATTATACTGATGTAATAAAAAAGTATACTGAACTTCCAGAAGATAAAAAGGGATTTCAACTTAGCCGTTTACAGTTTTCAGATTATAAACAAGAACCTTTTACTATTGGGTCAATGCTTCCGGGAACTGAAAGATTTGGTGGAGCGTTAGTTAAAGATACTGTTGATTACGTTAAAGATACTATGGGGGTAAAAGACACTCAAACATTAGCTGTCATAGCTAAGATGACAGAGAGTGGTGAAATTGCAGGAAGAAGAGCTATATCAGGATTGTATACAACTGTTAAATTTTTAACAGCAGATGCAGCAGTTTTTATGGCTAGAACAACACAAAGTCTTATGAATTATAATGAAACTAGACAATTTGTACCCTACAGTTCTGACATAGAAAGAAAAATATTTAATGACAGATGGCTTGCTGGATCAGCAGCAGATTTTAGAAAAAGATTGTTAGTGGCAGGTATATCTCCTATATATGCAACACAAGAGTTTGCAGAAAAACTATTGGCTTTTAGTCCGACTATTGCTGACAGAGGACTTAAAGTTGCTATTGATGTAAAGGGTTTTACTGCAGCACTTGGAATGAAAATGACATCTAGTGCCAACGCAGCCTTTATTGATTTTACAAATTTTGTAAAGGCAAGACCTAAGATGTTTAAAATGGATGCTGATGGAAAGATGGTAAAGGGCACATATGAAGAAGCTATAACAGCATATAAGAAACAAAGAGGAGAATACGCTGATAATTTAATGGGTAGGTTTTTAGATAATTTACAAACCGATAAATTGGTAAGAGGATTTGAACTTAATCTTGCAAAGCTACCAGTTGAAAAAAGAAAAATAGTTCAATATAATAGAAAACTATTAGCAGAACTTACACAAGAAAGAGACAGACTTAAAAATTTAGAAAAAATAAATACATACAATAAAAGATATGGACTAGAGGGCAAGCTTCCTGCTAACTACGATAAAGATATAATTGATATTAACAGAGCAATAGCTCAACAAAGGATTGCTACATCTGTTGCAGAAAGCACAAGTGGCACTGCTAAATGGGTCAGAGAATTAAATTCTGCAGATGCTGGTTTTGTTTTATACGGAACATCACTAGGTCAACTTAATCAAAATTTAAATGGAGATCCTTTATTTGGAGAGTTTGCAGGGTATACATATGCAATGGGAGAACTCTTATCAAAAGGAACTCGATTTGAAAAGTTTCCATTTATAGTAGCAGGAAGTGTAAAAGCTGGAGCTAGAGCAGTTGAAAACTTAACGTTAAAAACACTTGAGTTATATACTGGCAAAGGAACATTTTTAGATCCAAAACTTACTGCAAAAGGTAGTGAAGATATAATTGATCTTGCTAACACAGTTAAAACATTAAGTCCTCAAGCTCAGACATATGTAGAAGAACGTGTAGCTGGATTTAAAATTGTTATGGATGATTTAATTAGCAAAGATGTTAACCCAGATGTATTAAAGCCTACACTAGCAAAACTATCTGGTTTAGCAGCCGTAGAAGCATTTGAAATGGGTGTAAGATCTGAAATGTATGCTTCAAGAACTTTTGATTCAGATGTTATAGCTTCATTGCAGGATGCAACAAATACGAAAAAAGAAATAGTAAATGAGTTAAAAAAATTATCTATGGGTTTTACAGATAATATGCCTGAAGCAGGAATGGCAGATTTAGTTACTAAATTTAGAGTTAATATAAGTGATGCTCTTAAAAGTATAGAAAAAGATATAAAAGAAAGTGATATCCTATATAAAGAATATAAAAACTTACAATTAAACTTTTTAGCCGATGAATATGTGTCTCCTGTAAAAGGAGAAGATTCAGCAAGAATAGTAAAAAAAATAAATGACATAACGGATGGAGAACCTTTACCTATATCTATGTTAGATACTGTTACAGTTATGACAAAAGATAAAAAAACAAGGTTAATTCAAGAATTAAATACTGAAGCCATTAGAAGTGAAACAGAAAAACTTACAACAAAAATACAATCATCAATAAAATTAAATAAAAATATAGAATTTAAAGAAAATGACGATGTAACTAGAGCCGTTACTGAAAGAGTGCTAGAATCCCAAAGAGAAATTTTACAAATTAATGGATCAAGGGGATATAAAATTATGGATAACGATCCTAAATTGGGTTTAGCAAAAACAGATGCCACTAATTTATTTAATAGTGTATTTGATGACGTAACAAGCATATCAGGAAAAGCTAGAAAATTTAATGAAGCAACAATGAAAGAATCAGATTCGTCTGGTTTAATTAAAATATTTGATGCTGCTGCAAATAAAATGTTACTTAACAAACTAACTCCAGAAGAAATAGCTGATCTTAGAGGAGCAATGAAAGCAGATGGATATGACAGGTTTAGTCCTGCTTTTATGTTACACTACAGTAATGAAATACAAAAAACTGCTGGCAACCCAGTTCTTCCTTTTAATTTAGGGTTTGAAGAATCAGCCCAAATTAAATCTGCTTTAACACGAATACGAAATTCATATGAGTTTCAAGCACAGAATGGAAATACAGCAGCTGGAGCTAGAGCGAGAGCATACGCTGAGTATACAAATGCGGCCAGAAATCTTTTTAAAAATTTTAAAAGTCCAAAAGGAATAACTTTAACAGGGCTTGATGAGAAGTTAGCTAAAGCTGATGCAATTTACAAAACAGAGTATGCAGATAAATTTTTTGATAATGACCTTGCAAAAAATTTAACGTATGAAAGAAAATTTGGATACAGAGATCCAGTTAAAGAAAATGAATTTATATCACAACCAACAACAGCTCATCCAGAAGCAAAAAAATATGTAAAGAATAGTAATACTTGGTTTAACCTCAACAAATTATCTACTGACTCAGATGCATCTTCAAATTTAAATGCTGATATTTTAAGAATGTTTGGTAAAAGAAATGAAAAAGGTCAAAATGTAATATCGGCAGAAGATAACCCAGATTTAGTAGCTCTTAGTAAGCATTTAACAACAGAGTGGATTTTAAAACAACTTACAAAACGTAACGTAAATGGTAAGCTTAGTGATGTTGCAGTCAACACTCCTGAATTTATGGCTAAATTAGAGAACATACAAAGGGCTTTTGCTACAGGCGATGGCAAATATTTGTTTTCAGTTGATGAGTTTTTTGATATAAATGGTCCATTTGGTTTTCATGCTGCACGACAAAATCAAAAAGAAATAGACTCTATAGCAACTGATAGTGAAGTTATTTTAAAAAATGCATTTGATAAAAGTAAAGCAAATAAAGACCACTTAGCACGTATAGATAAAATAAATGAAAATCAAGCTTTAATATTCAATGCTAAAAAAGAATGGAAATTAGCTAGTGATATATACGATGATCTAGTCATAATGAGAAACACAGATATAGGGGAATTTAAAAAAGCTTTTATAGCTAATAATAAAGGAGTAAAAGCCGAAGAGGTTGATGGTGCTTTACGTTATATAATAGCAAAACATATAAATGAAGAAGTCTTTCAAGTATCAAAAGAATTAGAGGTATTTCCAGCAGATCAGTTTGGTCAATTAGCAAGACAAGTACAAGATGTTGATTTTGAAAAACTTAGAGAAATGATAACTAAAGATGAAAGAGGTCCTGCATTAAAAGAAATATTAGGAGATAATCATTACAATGCCCTATTAAGCATTAGCCGATATATGGAATTAACAAAGATGCGACAGGATAAAATTCAAGTAATGGGTATCCCACGATCGTTATCTGTTGAAAGTTGGATTAGTAGAATATACAGTATTAATCGTGGTGTTGTTTCTCCTAAATATGTTGCAACAGAAGCAGCATTGCAACAAGCAAGGAAGAAAAATATAAGTACGCTTGAAGCTATTATTGCAGATCCAGATGCTGCAGAACTTTTTGCAAAAATTATATTAGAGCAAAAACCATTAGAAGAACAATTAGGAAAAAGATTGTTTGGAGCAATAGCTTTTCATTTTAGTTACTCAGCTTCTAGAGTTGGGTGGAAAGATTATATTATAGAGGGTGGAGATGCACAATTACAAAAAGTAAAATACCAAGCAGCTCAAGTTATTCCAGATGCTATTCAGCCTGAATTTTTAACACCTACCAATGCTATGGATAAACAGATGAAAGAACTACAGTTTCTTAAAACTAGAAATCCTAAAAAGCTTTGGGGAAAAGGAACACCATTTAGTAATTATGCTGCATGGAAAAAAGCACAACCAGAATACAGAACTTCAACATATTTAAATAATAAACAATATACAAATTAAACGGAGAAACTATGAAGACTTATTATAACGGCCCAAGACAAAGAATGAACTATGGTGGTATGAGTATGGGAACAACTCTTGGTAGCACTATGGGACAAAAAAATCAAATGGCATCTAGTCGTATGCAAACAATGAAAGCAAACAACCCAATGAACCAACAACCCACGATGATGATGTATGGTGGTAAAAAATCTAAGAAAAAGTAGACTTTACTAAAAAAAGTCTCTATATAAACGTGCTGAGAGGGGTAGAACTATAGTCTCTGGTGTAATCATACCTGAGAAATAGCTCTACCCCTCTCAATCTTTTAAAAACGCTACTGCTTCGGTTTGTCCGATTTTAACTGGTCAAGTTCCTTTTTTAACTGTACATTTTCATTTAATAACCCAGCAAACACATTTAACAATGTTACTTTCTCTTCTGAACCTATAATCATAGCTTTTATATCATTATAAGTCATATTGGGTTTTACTTTTTCTGCTTTTTCTTTAGCCATGTTCACCTCAGTGTGTATATATTGATGATTTGTTAAGCATCTCATCGCCTGTTGTTTTTAAGTAACGGACAAGAGATGCAAGTTTAAATGTGCCTTCGTATTGTGGAAGACCATGCTCCATAACCCTGATCAATTCTTCTGGGTTTACAGATTCCATACGTATATCAACTTTACCATCTTGGTTGAGATACGCTTTAAATGAAAATAGTTCTGCTAATTTATTCTGTGCCATGTACTGTGTCCAACTGATGTATCTTTACATTATAGCAGTCAGCTTTAAATCTAAATTTATTATCAGGATCTAGCTCACCTTTTTTATGGTGTTTTGCTTTTTTAAAATAATCATCTTTCATTATCTTTCCCAATATCCACGCTTTAGAAAAATCGTTTAGTACACGAACAAACACATACATATCACATTTTTGTTTTGTGCCATGTGCAGCAATACTACAGTCGTAGTTTGATTTGGGTTCAGAGTTGCAACGTTTTGTTTTGACATCTATCTTGTTGCCAACTTTATCGACTATATCATAATCATAGGTATTCTGTTCTTTTGCTTTGATGTAGTCCGTTACAACTATCTCTCCGATAAACCCTGCAAGGTTGCCCCCACCATTCGTAATAGAGTTTGCTATGCGACCCATATCAATGGCTTTCTTTCTTGCCCTAATAAATTGATCACCAGAAACTTCTAATTCTATCATGCAACTTCTCCAATATCAACAACTTCACAAGCATCTGCAGTACACGCTAATTCTCGACTTCCTGTTGTGCTATCCTCTTTTTCATATACGGATAATTTGCTAAAGTCAATTTCTTTTGGTGTCTTTAATAACATAGATGCATACTCTCCTCTTCCACAATCTTGATAAGGTGCTTGTTGATAGACGTGATCATCATATGGTAAGAAAGATATACCTGATATTATATCAAAATTATCATATACCCACGCACCTACATTCATCCACTCATCTTCTTTCACTGTTACAGTTATGGATGGTTTGTGTTCACACCACGTTTCTGCATATATCTTCCACAATTCTAGTTGTTCAATAGCTGATATATTTTTTCGTACAATAGCATTTTTTGGTGACATTGTAGGAAATGAAAATATTGTTGTGTACTCAGGTTTTACTACATCAGGTTCGTTTATTACTCCCTCATCTTTCATAAGTTTTGTAAGAGGATCATTGTTATCTGCTCTTACTGTTCGTATGTAATACTCACTATGTCTTGCATGTATGCCACTTGCAGAGTTAGTCAGTTGCGACACAGTACCTGAGGGTTTGACACAAGTTATCGCTGCACTCTGAGGGATACCCAGTAGTTTTGCATACTCTTGATTTGTAAGGACTGCTTCTTCCTTCATTTCTTTTAGCCATCGTGTAGAGTCTGTAGTTTTTGATAAAACTGGATGATCCATGATACCAGTTAATGATACTCCTAATAATCTTTCTTCCTCTGTGTTCTGT
>TARA_R100001443_G_C3364082_1_pt1 | contig 34281 bp, 53 predicted proteins | sample TARA_R100001443 | Tara Oceans TARA_R100001443 (sample SAMEA2622142) | marine metagenome | biome: marine biome (ENVO:00000447); feature: deep chlorophyll maximum layer (ENVO:xxxxxxxx); material: "saline water (ENVO:00002010), including plankton (ENVO:xxxxxxxx)" | depth 50 m
CCTTTGTTTCAACAATCAGTTGAAAGTTTAGATGTTTATAGAAAATCAATTAACAATTCGACAGGGCAACCAGTGTATTATGCGTTTGTTGATTCAACAATCGAACTTGCCCCTACACCTGACAGCAGTTATACGTTACAATTAACCTACTACGCAAAAGTTGATGCTTTAAGCGATACCAACACAAGTAATTTTGTTTTGGCTAACCATCAAGATGTTTACTTGTATGGAGCATTAAAGCACGCATCTATCTATTTAATGGAAGATGACAGAGTAGCAATGTTTTCTGCTCTATTTGAAAAGGCCCTAGAGGAAATCAAAATGGAACAAGAGAAAGCTGAATTTGGCAAAGGATCTTTAATGCAAAGAAGAAAGACCTACGGCAAATCAAAAAGAAATGTTTACCACATGAAGTAAGGAATAAATTATGGCAGGATTTTCAGATTATTTAGAAGATAAAGTTTTAAAACACGTTTTTGGTGGCAGTGCTTATACTGCTCCTGGAACATTATATGTAGCACTTTATACAGTTGCTCCTACCGATACAGGTGGCGGTACTGAAGTATCAGGGGGTGGTTACACCAGAAAAACTGCTGCTTTTACTGTGTCAGGTACAAACCCAACACAAGCAAGTAATACAGCAGCAATAGAGTATCCAACTGCAACAGCCAACTATGGCACAGTTGTAGCTGTTGGTATTTTTGATGCTTCTTCCAGTGGCAACTTAATGGCTTATGCAAATTTAACTTCATCTAAAGTTGTTAGCACAGGGGATGTATTCAGATTCAATGCTGGTGACTTAGATATAACCTTGGCATAACGCATGGCCAGCATAGGCTACAATAAGGGCTTTTACGGCAGGTCCAAATGGAATGAGCTTGCTATACAGGCAACTTCAACTATTGCAGCCACAACTTCTGGAGCTGGCACACTCACACAAATACACGTTGAAACAGCAGTCATCGCTGCTACTTCTGGTTTTAGTGCAGAAGGTACACAGATTGATAAAGCGACAGCAACCATACAAGCTGTTTCAGGTTTCAATGCTGAAGGCAGACAAATAGACCTTGCTCAAGCAACCATAGCCGCAAACTCAAACTTTATAAGTGTTGGTTTCATTACAGCCAAAGGTGAAGCGGTTGTAGCACAAAGTTCAGGCTTTGCTGCAAGTGGTGGTATAATATTCTCAGCAGCTTCAACCATTGCTGAAACAAGTTCACTTATAGCAATAGGTGGGCTAAAATGGGAAGATATTGTAGTTCCATCGGACACTTGGACAGATCAAAATGTTGCCGCAGCAACTTGGACCGATCAAACAAACCCATCAACTACTTGGACAGAATTAGATAAACAAAAGGCAGCATAGATGGCAGATACATTTACAACAAACTTAAACCTAACTAAACCAGAACCAGGTGCATCCGAAGATACCTGGGGTATTAAACTTAACGCAGACCTAGACACCATTGATGCCATCTTTGGTTCAGGTGGCACATCTGTTTCGCTTGGTAATGTTTCTGTCGATCAGTTGGATCTAGGCGACAACGAAAGAGTCAGACTAGGTGCTGGTCAAGATTTACAAATCTACCACGATGGTAGTAACAGTTATATACAAGATGCTGGAACTGGTTCTTTAATCTTAGAAGGCACAACATCTACACAAATTAAAGGTTCATCTTTTGTGATTCTTAGGTCAAATGCTGGTGAAAATATGTTAATTGCAAATGCAAATGGCTCAGTTGACCTTTACAATGACGGTGTCAAAAAACTAACCACAACCTCATCAGGTATAGATGTTACTGGTGGTGCTTCTTTTACATCAGGCAATAGAGATTTAGACATTATATTAGCTGATAGCCCAGCTTCAGGTAATGCAGGAGTACAAATAACAGCAGGTGCTAGTGATTTCTTAGGTTTGTATGGTGGGTCAAGTAATGGTGAATTATTACTTGGTTCTAACAATACTGAACGTATGAGAATAAATAGTTCTGGCAACGTTGGTATAGGAACGAGTTCGCCAAGTCATAAGCTACATGTTGAAGCAACTGATGATTTAGCTTTCAGATTAACAAGAACAGGAGTTAGAAGTTTTAGTCAATACATAGGAAGTACAGGTAAATTTATAATTAGAGATTTATCAGGAACACCTGCTGACAGACTAACCATTGATACCACAGGCAACGTAGGCATAGGAACGAGTTCGCCAAGTAATAAATTACATGTCAATTCAGGCACAACAGATAAAGTAGCCGTTTTTGAAAGTAGTGACGCTGCATCTTATGTTGAACTCAAAGACTCAACAGCATCTTCATACCTTCTTAATTCACAGGGTAAATTATTATTACAAGCCGACCCAAATAATGCATCAGGTTCTACTAGAATTGCTTTTGAACTTGATGGTTCTGAAAAAGCCAGAATAGACAGTTCAGGCAGACTACTAATCGGTAAAACAGCAGTTGATAATGCTACAGTTGGTTTTAGATTTGATGGTGCTTCAGGTTTTGCTTCTATTGCTAGAGATGGTGGAGAACCTTTATACCTAAACAGAAAAACATCTGATGGTACTATTTTAAAATTTGCCAAAAACGACACTCTTGTAGGTAGTATTGGTGTTGATAATAGTAATAATCTTTACATACAAGGAGATACTACTAACTCAGGATTACAATGCGGTACTAATGCAGTATTACCACACCAATCAGGTGCGGATGTTGATGCAACCATAGCACTTGGTGGTGCTACAAGAAGATTTACTTCATTACACCTTTCAGGTGGCTTAATTAATGATAATGCTAGTGGTGTCTTAACATTTAGAACAAACAGTTCTGAACGCATGAGAATAGACAGTTCAGGCAACGTAGGCATAGGAACGAGTTCGCCAGCTAGAATATTAGATGTTAATGGTACAGCCAGACTTTCAGATGGTTCAAGTTTAGAGTGGGGTGGTACAAGTGCAAATATTGCAGGTTCTTCCTCAAGCAATACATTATTTTTTAACACAGCATCAACTGAACGTATGAGAATAAACAGTTCAGGCAACGTCGGTATCGGAACGAGTTCGCCAGGTTCTAAGTTGCATATACAAGGTTCTGCTCCTGAATTTAGAATTTACAGCGATACTACCACTGGTGGTAATATTAACTTTATTGACCAAGCATGGCAGTCTCAAATTCAAGGAACTGGTGGAAACTTGCTATTCAAGACTGGCGGTACTACCGAAAGAGTCAGAATAGATACCTCAGGCAAGGTTGGTATAGGAACGAGTTCGCCTTCAGTTGCTTTACACGTTTCAAAATCTGGAACAGATGCAAAAATAAGAATACAAGATACTGATGGTACAAATCAGTTTACAACAATTAGTCAAAATGGTGGACAACTACAAATATTTGCTAGAAATAATACTAGTAATGGTTCTATTCAATTTTTCGGTAATAACGGCAGTGGTTCAAGCGAATATGCTAGGTTTGATAATTCAGGAAATCTCGGCATAGGAACTACTTCGCCTTCTCACAAGCTAGATATTGTTGGTGGTGGACTAGAGATTACAGAAGAAGAAACTACTGATGCTATTGCTATCTTAGATGCTAATAATTCAAATACTAAATACTTTAGTATTCAAGGCGATAATGGTGAATGTAATATTAATAACCCAGCAGGAGACCTTGTTTTACAAAGAGGTGGTACAACTAGATTAACTTGTACTTCAAGTGGCGTTGCTGTTAATGGTGCTTTATCTAAATCATCAGGTTCATTTAAAATTGACCATCCACTAAAACCAGACACACATCATCTTGTTCACTCATTTGTTGAAGGCCCTCAAGCTGATAACCTTTATAGAGGTGTAATTGAACTAAACAATGGTAAAGCTACTATAGACCTTGATGAATGGTTTGGTATGACACCAGGCACATTCTTAGCCTTAAATAGAGATATACAAGCCTTTGTTAATAATGCAGACACTTGGGATCTTGTTAGAGCTAAAGTTATGGGTTCACAACTTATTATTGATTGTCAAAACCCAAATTCAAATGCTGAAGTATCTTGGTTGGTCATAGGTGAAAGACAAGATAAAGAAATACACGATTCAGTCTTAACTGACGATAACGGTAAGGTTATTGTCGAACCACTAAAAACAACAGAAAATAATGTATAATTTTATGAATAACAAAAGGAAATAAATATGCCATCATACTCAACAAATTTAAACCTAGCTAAACCAACAGTCGGTGGTGATACTAACCAATGGGGTGGCTATCTTAATACAAACACAGATACCCTGGATGGTATCTTTAACGCTGCTGGTACAGGAACATCTGTGGGCCTACAAGTTGGCTCTGGCAAAACTTTAAAAGTTGGTGGTACATTAACAGCGACAGGATCTTCTTCGTTCTCTGGCACAGTGTCTTTATCTAGCACTGTTCAATTAACTGGATCTCAAAACGAACTTAGATTTTTTGAAGCTATTGGTGGTGCTGATAACTATGTAGCACTGAAAGCACCAAACGATGCAGGCGGTGCTAATTATTCATTGGTATTACCCGCTGCTCAAGGTACAGCAGGACAATTCTTAAAACTAACAAGTTTATCTGGTACAGAAGGTTTATTACAATTCGCAAGTGTAACTACACCAGCCGATAATTATTTTGCTACTTCTGGTTTATCAAACAAAGACTTGGGAGTTGGACTTCATCTTAAAACAGGTGACAGTGGTGCTTCTAGCGTAAGTTCTAGTGCAAACCAATTAGTAATAGAAGGTAGTGGTGACTCTGGTTTATCAATTTTATCTTTTAATGATTCAGTTGGTATGATTGCTTTTGGCGATGGCCAAGACAATGATGTTGCAAAAATTTCTTACACCCATGATGCTAATGATTTTACTTTTACCAGTGGTGGTGCAATTAATTTTGTTGCTGGCGGTTCTGGTTCAGATTTATCTGTTTTAAGTAATGGTACTGTTTCGGTTGGTTCAGGTTCAAAGATTTCAAGCGAACTACTAAACATTACATCAGCAGGAGATTGTGCATTTTTTAAAACAACTTCTGGAGGAGAAGAAGCCTTAACTATTTGGAGATCATCAGCTAATGGTACTTTTATTAGTTTCTTAAAAACAGACGGCAATGCTTGTGGTTCAATTAATAACTCTAGTAATGGAAGCGTAACTACTTATGCCACTTCATCTGATTACAGATTAAAAGAAAATGAAGTATCCATATCAAATGGTATTGATAGAATTAAACAATTAAATCCATATAGATTTAATTTTAAAGATAACCCAAATAATGATTTAGATGGGTTCTTTGCACACGAAGTACAAGACATTGTACCTGAAGCAGTAGTGGGAGAAAAAGATGGTGATGAAATGCAAGGCATTGACCAAGCTAAACTTGTGCCTTTAATTACCGCAGCACTACAAGAAGCAATAACAAAAATCGAGTCACTAGAAAGTGAAATAGACCAACTAAAAGGAGTAAACTAAAATGGCTATAGAATATAATTGGGATTGTCAAACAGTTGACTATTACCCAGAAAAAGACGACCACTCAGACGTGGTATTTAATGTGCATTGGAGAATCAATGCTGTCAGCGATCAGAAAGACAGTGAAGATAAATTCTATGCAGCAAGCGTATATGGTACACAATCTTTAAATATAGATGATATTGAAAACTTTATCCCTTATCCAGACTTAAGCAATGAAATTGTTACTGGTTGGGTTGAAGGCGTCATGGGTGAAGAAGAAGTTAAGAACTTAAAAGACAACCTAGCAAAACAAATTGCTGACTTAATAGATCCAAAAGTCGTAACAGGCCATATCGGAAGTTAAGTGAATGGCATTAATCCCCGTAACTCCACCAGCAGGTATCGTTAAGAACGGTACTGAGTATGCTAACAAAGGTCGTTGGGTTGATGGGGATTTAGTCCGTTTTGAGAACGGCTATCTCACTCCAATCAAGGGGTGGAATAAACTCAGACAAAATCCAGTAGGCAGAATATTTAGTGGTACAGTTAGTACCACTGCTAGTAGTTTTGTTATTACTATTACTACCACTACCGCACACGGAGCATTGGTCGGTGCTAGTGTTAATCTTAATGGTTTTGCTGCAACAGGCGGGATGCCAGCTAATCAAATAAATCAAACTTACACGATTGCTTCCGTACCAAGCACCACAACTTTTACTATCAATACTTTCCAAGCAAATGTGCCAAGCACTGCTGCTACATTAACAAGAACATCAAGTGCTTCAGAAGTTGTCTTAACAGCTACACCAACAGGAATGTACGCTTACTACGATAACGATGGTAAAAAGGTTTTAGCAGTTGGTACAAGAAACGGTGTTTTAATTTACTACGAAGAAGTCTGGTATGACATTACGCCAACAGGCTTTATAGGTGATGACACTTTATCACCACTTGGTTTTGGTGCTTATCATTTTGGTCAAGAAGATTTTGGTGATGCTCGTTCACAATCAGGCTTATCTTTTGATACTACCACTTTCTCTTTTGATAACTTTGGTGAAATACTTTTATTCTGTTCACCCTCTGACGGCAAAATATATCAATGGAATCCTAATGCTCCAGCTACCATAGGTAGTGTTGTTTCAGGAGCACCAACAAACTGTGATGGTGTGTTAGTTACGAATGAAAGACACGTTGTAGCTTTAGGAGCAGGTGGCGATCCTAGAAAGATTGCTTGGTCATCAAGAGAAACACTAAACACTTGGACAGCAGCAGCGACCAATACAGCAGGTGATTTACAAGTGCCAACAGGCGGTAGAATCTTATCAGCTTTAAAATGGCAAACAGATGTCATTATCTTTACTGACACTGGTGTTGCTAGAATGTATTACACTGGTTCTCCTTTCCTTTATGGTATTCAAGATGCTGGCACAAACTGTAAAGCGATAAGTCCTAGAACTATCGTAACGGCTGGTGCTTTCTTAGCTTGGATGGGTGAAAACTCTTTCTTTATCTTTGATGGTTCAGTCAAAGAAATACCATGTGAAGTACATGACTATATATATGACAATATAAACTACACTTATAGACCAACATCTTCTGCTGGTCATAACTCCAACTACAATGAAATGTGGTTCTTTTTCCCAACTGGCACTTCTTTAGTACCTAATAAATATGTTATTTGGAACTATGTTGATAATGTCTGGTCCATTGGTTCAATGGATAGATCCTGTTGGATAGATCAAGGTGTCTTTGATTTACCGATTGCTTGTGATAGCAATGGTAATGTCTATGAACATGAAAGCGATGTTGCTCTAGTTAACTCTGAGAATGTTGGTATTCAAGTACCTTTCTGTGAAACAGCTCCAATAGAAATTGGTATGGGTGATAACTATGTGCAGTGCAGTCAAGTTTTACCTGATGAAGAAGCTACCACCTTACCAGGTGTTGCTATTAGTTTTAAAGGTAGGTTCACGCCACTTGGCCCTGAAACAAACTTTGGCACATTTACATTTGATACCGATGGTTATACCGATGCTAGATTTACCGCTAGACAAGTTAAAATGAAAGTTACAGGTGATGGTTCACAACCATTTCAAGTTGGTAAGATTAGATTAGATGTTAAGAAAAGAGGTAAGAGATAATGGCTAGACGAGCACTTCGTAAACCTCTACTCAAGTTTAATTCTGATTACCAAAATTATTTAGTCTCTGAAATAGAATACCGAGATGGTTTATCTTTTAAGAAAGGTGAGCGAATAGAAGTAGGTGGCGGAGATCAAACAGAATTAGTATTAGTAAGTCCAAATGGAACAAAATATAAAGTTAGTGTCGCAGATGACGGAACTCTCTCAGCCGCAGCAACAGTCTAAAATACTAGAGCCGTGGGAGATAGAGTGGCAAAGGTGTAAACCTTGGATAGAAAAAGCGGTCAAACATCAAGATATGTATAGTATTGATGATGTAGAAGAACAAATCCGTAAGGGCATTTTTGCTTTATGGCCTGGCAAAAATAGTGCTATAATAACGGAGATAGTTGTCTTTCCCCAGATTAAGACACTTAACATACTGTTCTGCGGGGGAGATTATTCAGAACTACAATCAATAGTTGACACTTCTATTGAACAGTTTGCCAAACAATTAGGAATTAAACGCCTCTACGGTGGGGGCAGAAAAGGATGGCTTAGAAAGCTAAAAGGCAAAGGCTGGATAAGCGAAAATTTAATAAGTAAAGAATTATGAGCAAAGGAAAAACAACACAAACTTCAGCCACTGATCCAGCAATATTAGCAATGCAACAAGACTTATATAATAGGTCTAAAAATATTGCTGCTTTACCTTTTACACCCTATTCAGGGCCAAGGGTTGCAGGATTTAATCCAGACCAACTAGCAGGCTTTGATGCAACTAGAAATATGTTTGGTCAATCAATGGCTCTTGATCCTAGAGGTCAATTAGCTGGTATGGGCCAAGCACCATTAGACATAAATTCATTTCAAAACCCATATCAAGAACAAGTTATAGATAATGCTATGGCTGACTTGAACAGAGGTAGACAATTACAAATACAATCAGATCAAGATGCAGCTATCGGCAGAGGTGCTTTTGGTGGATCTCGTTCAGCAGTTTTAGAAGCAGAAACAAATAGAAACTTTGCAGACAGAGCAGGTAATCTTGCAGCGAATTTAAGACAGCAAGGTTTTGATAGTTCTGTTGCTAATGCTATGCAAGACAGAAATTTCCGTTCTGGCATTAACCAAGGTTTACTAAGCGACCAATATAGAAACTTAGGTTTACTATCTGGTATTGGTGCACAACAACAAGGCTTACAACAAGGAGCTATGGATGCAGGTTACAATGAGTTCTTGAGAGGTCTTAACTATCCTAAAGAACAACTTGGTTTACTTGCTCAAGGTTTAAGTGGTTTACCTGGAGATTCAAGTACAACTATGCAGAAAGAAACAGGAACAGGAGATGTTCTTGGAACAGCAGCACAACTTTATGGAATGTATTTATTGTCTGACAAAAGACTAAAAGACAACATTACTCTTATTGGTCAATCTAAAAAAGGGCACAATGTTTACACTTGGACATGGAACAAGTTAGCTAAAAAATTAAATATTAACTCTCCAACAATAGGTGTTCTTGCTCAAGAAGTTATGGAAACAAACCCAGATGCTGTAACCAAAAATAATGATGGTTACTACATGGTTAATTATGGAGCTTTGTAATGACCCCATTAGAAAAATTTAATTTAATGTTACAGGGTGGTTATAACCCTATGGGTGGTGGTATTAACACCAATCAAATGAATGACTTTATTGCTGCTGGTTATAGAAAACCTTTTGATAACAAACCAGTAATGCAAAATCTTTTTAATACTCAAAAATTCAGTCAAGATGTTGCAAATAATAAAGCTCAACAGGATCTTTTGAAAAAACAAAATAGAGGAAATATGTTAATCGCTCTTGGTGATGCCTTAAGAGGCAAAGATATGACTCAAGGTTTTTTACAAAGACAACAATTATTTCAACAGAAAGAAGATAAAAGAAAAGCTGAAGAAAATTTTAATCAAATGTACGCAACTTTAAATGACGATCAAAAAAGAATTGTTGACTTACAAAGAGCTGGAATTAAATTGCCAACACCAACAGATAGAACAACTATAAAAGGAGCTGACGGTTTTAATTATTTTGTAGATACAGGCGAGAGAGTTTTACCTGGTGTTGTTAAGAATGAAAAAGCAACTGATAGAAAATATGAAAAAGCTGCCGATGGTTTTTATCGTTATGTTGATGATGGGTCAAAAGTATTTGGTGATGTTGAAATAGTTGATCCAAACTTTATTCAACCTACTGAAGATAATCCAATGGGATTAAGTAATAAAGAAATTTTTGAAAGATCAGATAAATTAAGTGACGATTTTAGAGCAGGATCTAAAGACTTTATTGTTTCAAGAGATTCTATGAAAAGAATACTTGATGCAGCAAATGACCCTTCACCCTTTGGTGACTTATCAATTATCTTTAGTGCTATGAAAGTTCTCGATCCCAACTCTGTTGTTAGAGAGAGTGAATTTCAAACAGTAGCAGATGCAGCACCATTATTAGAAAGACTTGGATTTAGTAAAGATAAAATTGAAGCAGTACAAGCTGGTAATAAATTAACAGATGCACAAAGAGCTGACGTTGTTGGAACTGTTTTAGATTTTTATAAATCTGCTGTTATTTCTCAAAAGTCATTAGAAGAATTTTATGCAAATAAAGCTATAACATCAGGTTTAAAACCTGAAGATGTTATATTTGATTATGGAGCAACAGTTGTACCGAAAATACAAGATTTTGAATTTATTGTTTCATTACAAAATATGACAATAGATCAGTTAAAAAACATTGATAGAAGTAAATTTACAGAAAAACAAAAAGAAATATTTTTAAAAGAACTTAAAAACCGTAATTAATAATGTCTGAAATAGATAAAAAAATAGAACAAGAATTAGATAAAATTTCTCAAAATAATGTAATACCTCAAAAAGTTGACACATTTACTGGTGTAACAGATAGTGCTTTACAAGGTTTAAGTCTTGGCTTTTCTGATGAAATCGGAGCTGGTATTGGAGCAGGTTTTGATAGTTTATTTACTGATAAAAAATTTAGTGATGCTTTTGATGAAAGAGTTACAAACGAAAGAAACAGGTACAAGGCTTTTAGTGAAACAAATCCTGGCACTGCATTAACAGCAAACATTGTTGGCTCATTAGCTCCAGTTGCAGCATCGTTATTATTAACTCCATTTACAGGTGGCACAAGTTCTTCTGTAGCAGCAGCTCAAACTGCTAAAATTTTAAGCAATCCATTATTGGCAGGAAATATTGTAAAGCCAGGTGCAGGTTTATTATCTAAAACTTTTGAAGCTGGTAAATTAGGTGCAGTACAAGGTGGTGCTGCTGGTGTAGGTTATTCTGAGGGGGATGTAGCTGACAAAGCTATTGGCGGAGCTCTTGGTACTGCATTAGGTGCAGGTATAGGAGCTGCATCACCAGCTCTATTAACTGGAGCGGGTAAGTTAATTGAAAAATTTATACCTAAAAAAAGTTCAAACTTTACAAATGAAGAAGTGAAATCAATTAAATTAGCTTCGCAACAATTTGCAGAAGATGAAATACCGCTTGAACAAGTAATAATTAAAATAAAAGAAAATGTTTCAGCCGATAAACTTGAAGGTAAAACTCCTGTAGAAATCCTTGCTGATTATGGTGGAGATGCAGTCCTAAGAAAACTAAGAGGTATTAATATAAGAGTTGGTGGCATGGACATCAATAAAAAATTAGCAGAAAGAACAACAGGCACAGTAGAACAAAAAGCAGCAGATTTATCTGCTGGTGATTCTCCAAACATACAGTCAACTAGAATTTCTGACACATTGCGAAGCAGTGCTGAAAAATCTATGAACAATAAACAAATAAATTTAGAAGCTGGTATTGATGATATAGTCTCTGCTGTAGATGATAAGTTAGATCCTTTATATAAATCTGCTTTTGCAAAAAACACAAACATAACAAATTTAGAAGTTTATAAGTTTTTAGATAAAGACCCAATATTGAAGAAAGCCTACAAACAAGCAATAGAACTATACAATCAAAAACTTGTCGCAAAAGGACAAAACCCAATCGAAATACCACAGTTAGACAAGTTGTTAATAAAAGAAAATGGTAAAATTGTAAATGTAAGTCAAACACTACCTTTAGAATTTTTGGATCAAATTAAAAGAGTAGCAGATCAACAAACCTTTGAAAAAATTATTAAAGGCAGCATTAATAAACAAATGTCTGGCCCAAGAAAAAAAATAGCTAATGATTTTAGGGAATTATTAAAAAACTCTGTTCAAGGAGATGAATATGTTAGTGCACTTAATCAAGCTGCTGATAGTTTCTCATTACAAGATGCTTTCAATCTTGGTGCTAAATTTCACAAACCATCAACCACAGCAAAAGCATTTGAAAATCAATTTTCTAAACTTGGAACAGATGTAGAAAAAGATGCTTTTAGAATAGGTGTTTTTCAAGAAATTATGAAAGACATAAACAGGGTTGGAGATAGTCAAGACTTAGTTAAAAAAATATTTAACAGCCCAGATTTAAGACAAAAATTATCAATAATGTTTGGCGATGATGTCGCTGCTAGAGATCAATTTGTGAACAAACTAATTAGAGAAGCAAATATAACTAGGACAAGTAATGTTGTATCTGGTGGTTCAAATACAGCAGAAAAACTATTTGATGCAAATGAAGCCACACAAACAATATCTGATATAGCGGTTGCTGGATCTGGAAATCCTACTGATGCAGCAGCTTTAAGATCAATTTCATCATTATTTTCAAAAGCAAGAGATGTTATTGCTAATCCATTAGAGAGAGCATCAAGAAATGTAGGTAATGTATTGTTAGAACAAAACCCAACTAAACAGCTTGAAATGGTAGAGCTAATGAAACAGCTACAGAGAGAACAGCTAGTAAGAGATGCTTTATTAAACAGAACAGCAGGTGGTGGCATTAGAATAGGTGCTAACCAAATGAATGACTTCCTTAACACAATGAATTAATGTCAACTTATAAAGTAGGGCGGTCTGGCGAACACTTAGCTGCCTACTTCCTACTCCAATACTTTGACGAAATCTTTGAACCCAACCCAACAGCTAGATACGATTTCTTGGTTATGAAAGATGACATACCATACAAGATCCAAGTCAAAACATCTGAGTCAACCTACCACCATAGAAACAAAGAATTGGTTAGATGGGATATTAAGAAGAGAGTCAACAGAATCAAGAAAGACTACAACGAAAACGAAGTAGATATATTTGCTTTCTGTTATCTGCCCTATGACCAAATAGAGTTCCAACCCAACAGAAACTTAACTGCTACCTGGCAGAAAGAATTAGACTACATCAAAGAAGTAAACCCTAGAAAATCCTTAGAAAGATCAATCACTATTATAAATGCGTTGAAAGAAAACGACATTTAGTTTATTGAACTACCTGATAACAACCAAAGAAAATGAGGTCTTTTTTTTGGCTGATTTCTGGGCTTAAAGGTACTGAATCATAGTGCTTTTAAGGAATGGGTCGCAGGTTCGAATCCTGCAGGGCTCACCATTATTTCCCAGTTTTCTCTCATAAACTTGACCTGATTTTCAATATTTTGTTATCATAAATATACGCTAAGTTGCTATTTTGTTCACGGGTAAAACATAACAAAATACAACCACAGCACAACCAGAGAGAGAGAAAATGAAATTTGAAAGAGATAAGAAAGACTCGAACATACTTATATATCCATCGTGTTATACCTTTGCCTACATCATCAATGGCAAAAGAAAACAAAACAAGTTAGCTGACATCAACACACCTATTGAAGCTGTCAGAATTAAAGCAGCCAAACATCATGCCTTGGTATTAGAAGGTATAGATCCTTTTGGTAAATCAAATAATAAAATTATGACAGTGCAAACTTTCGCTGACTCATGGTTTAAATATTTAGAAAAAACTAAGGGCCTAAAAAGTAGAAAGTCTTTTGAAAATATATATGACAACTATTTAAAAAAAGTCTTTGGCTCAAGAGATATAAAAACTATTACCCACCAAGAAGTTAAAGATTGGTTCTATGATATTGATAAACAAAGCATGGCTAATAAATCTTTAATGGTGTTCAAAAAGGTGTTCAATGAAGCAAAGGCTTCTGAGTACACAGAGAAATATCCTTTCAACCTGGTTAAGAAATACACTGAAAGTATTAGAGAAAATTACCTAACACAAGACCAGCTTGTAGAGGTTATAAAAGAATTGAACAGCCGATATGAAATACATCGTAAAAGATCATCAGTGGATTTTATTTGGGCTTGTATCTTAACAGGAGCAAGGTCTGCTTCTGAAATAGGTAATGCTAAATGGAGTGACTTCAAAGGAGATAGGATCGTTTTAAACGAACATAAAACCGCAAACAAAACAGGTGATAAGCGTGTGATTTATCTCAATGCTCAATCACAAAAGATTATAGAACGACAACCTAGAACCAATGGCAAAAGACATGAATATATCTTTGCGATTAAAACACCTTATCGTATGTGGAAAAACATTAGAGCAAAGTTTGGTTTAGATCACATTACACTACACGATCTAAGACATAGTTTTGCCAGTCATTGTATTTCGTTTGAGAAGATGACATTGAAGGAAGTGGGCGATTTGTTAGGACACAAATCAACCCAAACTACAAATAGGTATGCTCACCTATTAGAAGAAACCACCATTGATAACATCAATAGGATGGGTAAGTTTCACTCTAAGTTTTTTTAGCTTTAAACTTATTTATTAAAAAGTGCTTGTTTGCTCTAAAGTATTCAAGCACTGATCCGTATGGTTTTTCGTTGTAATACTTAACTTTATTTCTGTTACAGTCATAAAATTTATTCGTAACATACTGTCTAAAAGTTTCCTTCATCTGCATACCTCTCTTTTAAATCGGCTTCATTTTCTTTTAGCCATTCATCGTAATCTAAAATTATCTCACCTACGTTTTGTTGGTAGTAAAAAAGATATTGCTTATCCAAAAAGATTTCCCAATCTATTTTTTCACAATCAATATTTTTACTTGTTAAGGGGTTGCCGTTTGGATCTACATTATAAATATGCTGCAATTCTAGCTCTATATAATGAATAGCTTTTTGCAGGTCTTTAATATGATCTTTTCTTTTACCCTTTTTACCAGACCTGGTAATGTATTTAATACTGTTCCCAAGACACCAATTAATGTTGTTCTTGATAATATATTCTATTGGTTGAGCTCTACCTTTATAGTGATTACCGCCAACCTGTCGCTCTGTTGCGAGTTTTCTATTGGCCCTGTTCCACTCTTCTGGTGTAACTTTATCAATACTCATGTTGCTTTCTCCTATTAAAATTCATTATGAGTTTTTTCCTCTTACTACTTGATATTACTTCTTTTTTTTCATAAAGTGAACAAATAGAGAACATTTAAGTATTACTTAATACATATAAGGAAAAATAATGAAAGACCGAAATTTCATAGATCAAGGACAATTAGCAGAGCGTTGGAAGCGAAGTGAACGCACATTAGAGAACTGGCGTTCAAGAGGTATTGGAATCCCATATTACAAAATTGGTGGCAAAGTGCTTTACGATTTTGATGATGTGACAACTTACGAGAGCGAACAATTACAACAACCTATTAACAAGGAGTAGTTATCTCGCACTCAATAGTGTCGCCTTCAGGGTTTGATAAACTTTGGAGCAAGTGTCCAGCTAGTGCAACACTGAGCAGTAAAGCTCCGTATGTTGCCAGCGAAGCGACTGTGAGTGGTAGTGCTTGTCACTGGATGGCTGAGAAAGTTTTGAAACAAGAGTTGATAGACTTAGATCCAACAGAACACTTTGTTGGTCAGAAATATAAGGATGGAGATATTGAGATAACAATAGATGAAAAGTTAGTGAAGAAAGCACTAGCCTATTCAAACTATGTTTTCAAAAGACAAGAAGAGATGGAAGCTAAAATGTTGATTGAAGAAAAACTTTATGTGCATGAAGTGAACGATCATTTATTTGGTACAGCAGATATTATTCTCATTGGTAAAGACAAGATAAGCCTGATTGATTTGAAGTCAGGTAAGTGGCCAGTAGAGGTCATAGATAACGGACAGCTTAAGATATACACCCTAGGGGCGGTAGCAAGGTGGGGAGGAGATTACCAATATGAAAACGTAATCTTCCAGAACGGAAAAGCTAAAGAGACAACACTTGATCTGCATGAACTTGTAGATTGGGGTTTAGGATATTTGAAAGACTGCGTTGATGCAGCTCTGGAAAAAAATCCGAAAGAAGTAGTAGGGCAACAGTGTTTGCTCTGCAAGGGTAAGACTTATTGTAAGTCTTATAATAATTTCACAGAAAATGGAGGAAAGATTTTATGGAAACCAACCCGATAATTACGATGGATGGTCGTGACATACATGAGCATGACCTTACACACGAAAGCCGACCAGTCGTGCAAGACTTGGTAGGAGTATTGCAAGAGAAACAAAGCCTTATGGCTGAAGCTCAAGAAGCAGCTAAGAAAGTAGCTCACTTCAATTCATTACTGAAGAATGAAGCCTTGTTAGTTGAAAAACTAAAACCAATGCTTCCTGAAGTAAAAGAAGATGAAGATGAAGTAGCTACTGGCATTATAGGAAAGGAGTCTAAGTAATGGCTTTTTCATTAGCTGATATAAAAACTAAAGCTACTTTAAAACCACCAAGAATATTGATTCATGGGAAACCTGGAGTTGGTAAAACAACTATCGCTTCAGAGTTTCCTGAACCATTATTTCTTATGACCGAAGATGGTCTAGGTGTGATTGATGTAGCACATACTGATTTATTAAAAAATTATGATGACATAGTTGAGATACTAAAATCATTACTAGCAGAAGATCATAAATATAAAACTTTGGTTATTGATTCATTGGATCATTTAGAACCAATTATTTTTGATAAGACTTGTAAGGTTGAAGGTTTCAAAGACATCAATGAACCTGGTTATGGTAAAGGCTTTAGTCTAAGCCTGAAATACACTAGGGAAATAATTGACTTACTAAATCAATTACGAGAACAGAAAGGCATGATTATCTGTATGTTAGCTCATTCAGTAATCAAGCGTTTTGAAGATCCTACCTCAGAAGCATACGATAGATATGAGATTAAATTAAATGCCAAGCATGGTTTTTTATATTTAGAAGTCTCAGATATTGTTGGCTTTGCTGATTTCAAAACTGGAACAGTTGTGGAAAAAAGCAGAGGTGGTGAAAGAACCAGAGCAGTTTCTACTGGTCAAAGGGTTCTACACGTTGAAGAGCGTCCAGCGTTCTTAGCGAAGAATAGATATAGCTTACCTGCTGAGTTACCGCTCAAATGGGATGCTATTAAAGATGCAATTAAAAAACCTGGGAAAAACCAATAATGTTTTTTCGTATGAAAATTCATTGGATTCTTAATGGTTAAATATTGTTAGATAAATAATGGGTAAACCGAAACCAATCGACATTCCTAAGACTCTTATGAGAGTGCGAAGAACTTTGGAAAAAGTTTTAGACGATCCAAGAGCAACTTATGAATTAGATACGATTTATCCAGTCGGTGTTACTGAGAGCATTGAGGAGACTATTGAAGGGTTAGATAATATTATCGAATACATCAATGATCCTCGCTCTTACACTGGTTAATAAATAGGAGAAAAGCAAATGGCAGATTTGTCAAAACATTTCGAGGGTGGTTTGAAAGAACCTACTGACGACAGACCTCAACTTGAAGAGGGTAGATATAATTTAGTGTATTCACATACAGAACATAAGCCATATAAAAATGGTGGTTCTGGTCTTAAGTTACATTTCAAAGTGGAAGATACCAATATTTCAGTTGGAGCATTATTCACTGTGGAAGGTAGCGAGAAAGCAAAAGAAGTTGCTGAAAAGAGTTTGTATCTGTTAGCGAAAGCAGCAGGTATAGATAACTTTTCCGATACAGACCTCCTTGCAGGTAGAACTGTAAGCTGTGATCTCAAAAGAAACGATAATGGTTATTTAGAAATAGATGACAATTATGGTAGCAACTGGGAAGCAGCAATTCTTCCTGGTGTTGGAAAAGATACACCTAAAGTTGCAGAAACAAAAACTGCAACAGAAGGTGATAATGCTGCGTGGTAGAAGATAACTACCCCAGCTTATGTCAATGTGGTCGCCCAGCATTGCCATTCCTCGTTATAAAAGGCGAAGGGCGATTTGTTTATGGAGCGTGTTCAATGGAGCATCAAAAAGAAATTAATAAAGGTGAGCTTGTGAGAAATATCGCAAGAGTTTCTGATGCTGGTGTTGATTACGCTCTAACAAATTTAAAAGATACTTTTTACGAAATAATAAAGAGAGAGAAAACAGGACAAATGAATCAGTGGTCAAGAGAGAGTAAGTTAGCATTTGTGAAAGATGCGGTCAGACATTTTCTTAACCATCAAAATCATGTGGCGGAGACAGGAGAATTAAAACCCAAAGAGAATGAAATTAAATCAATACTTTGATGGCGGAATAAAATTAGACAACTCAATAAAATTTGCACAAGACAGCAATAGCGTTGATGATCTTCTTAATGAAATGCGTAACTTTGGTTTGCGTGTTGATTTCTTAAAAGAAGGTTCACTGCAAAGAGTAGGTGTTAATGCTATTGGTGGCCAAAGACCTGACAAGTCAGGTGAGACTAGTGGGTGGTATATCTATCACCAGATCAATGCAGACTATGCTTGTTGTGTCTATGGTAACTGGCGAACAGGTGAAGAAAAGAAATTCTTTACAGGCTCAACAGCAAGTCTATCTAAACAAGAACAAAAACAACTTTACGCTAAACTAGAAGAAGTTAAGGCAAAAGCTGCCGAAGATAAAGCAAGGAAGCAAGAAGAAACTGCTGAATATGTTAAAGATAAATTTAGTAAAGCAGATCAAGTAACAACACACCCATATCTAAAAGCAAAACAAATAGGATCTTATGGCATTAAAGAAGCCAATGGTAATTTATTAATACCAATGTATCGGCTACACCCAGAAACAAAAGAATTAGATTTACGTTCAGTGCAATACATAATGCCTGATGGTCAGAAAAGATTTGCGAGTGCAGGAGAGACTAAAGGTAGTTTCTTTTTAATTGGCACAGACCTTGCTTCAATTAGCCAGGTAGAAAAGATTGCAGTTTGTGAAGGCTATGCAACTGCGGTTAGTATTTATGAAAGTTGCAACATTCCCGTCTTGGTTGTGTTCTCAGCAAATTTTTGTTTTGAAGCACTAACTAGATTTAGAAAAATTTATAATGGTCAATTTATTTTGGCACTTGATAATGATGATTCAGGTGTTGGCCAAGACCGAGCAAAAGAGGTTCAGTCTGCAATATTTAACTGTATTACCAGAATACCCTCTGTAAAAGGCGATTATAATGACTTATTTTTGGAGTTTGGAGCTGAGAGGGTCAGAAATGAGCTGTATCAAACGGGATTCCAAATTCGAGGGTTTAGTATTCGTGACTTACAGGGAAAGCCCTTAGAGCGTGAATATGTAGTCAATGATTTGATCCCAAAAGAGGTAGCAGGAGTTTTTGCAGGTCTTGGAGGGATTGGCAAATCTGGTTTGCTGTTAGACTTGGCTCTGAAGGTAGCAAGTGGTCAAGGTCGGTGGCTCAATCAACCAATTATGTCAGGTGGTGATGTAATTTTCTTAACAGGAGAAGATTCACAAGATGAAATCCATCATAGGTTACATTCACTAGATCCAAATGAAAAAAGGTTTGGCTATCCGAATAATGTTTATATTTATTGTGTTCCCGATAACCAACCAATAAATATTATTGCGGAAGATAATCAAGGTTTAAGAATTACAGATGCAGGGTGGTCACTGCAAGAGGAGTTGATGTCATTTCATTCTCTAAGTCTCCTCATCATTGACCCTTTGAGTAGTTTCTGCTCTGCATCTGTATCTTCTTCAAATGAAGTCGGTCAACTTTGGGGAACTTATGTTGCTGGTTTGGCCAAGAAAACAAATAGTGCGGTAATAACTTCTCACCACATGAGTAAGTCAGCGTTCAGTGCTAGTGATGCTTTTGGTTTTAGAGCAAGTATTAGAGGAGCTTCGGCTATCGTTGATTCGGCAAGGTGGGCGGCAGTTTTAACTCATGTGAAAGAAGATTTAGCTGAAGAGATATGTTTAGAAAATGATGTTGAGCCAGATATAAATAGGGTAGCTCAATTTGCTATGGTTAAGTCTAATAGCAAAGCAGACTACACGCCTAAAACATTATTTAGAAAAGATGTTATTCTTGAACCCATAGAACAGAGTAAAATAAAAGAGCAATGGTAAGAAAAGCTAAAATAGTTAATACTTATAGATCAGCGACACCAGGAAGAGGTAAAAAAACTTCTCTGGGTAGAAATAATGTTGGACATTCAACCATGAATAAAAACATGAAAAGAAGTTGGAAGAAATATCGAGGGCAAGGTTAGTTTAGAATTAGTCTAATTATAATTATGGCAGGTAAAGGATCTGATCAAAGAAAAAGACAAATCTCAGACGAAGAGTTTAAAGATCGTTGGGATTCAATATTTAAGTCTCCGCATAAGAAGCATTGGAAAAAAAATAAACCCACTAAAAATAAATAGGTTATTACTGCAAAATATTTGTATGTAATATTATAACAAACAGGGGGTAAGATGGAGACTAGCGATTATCTCAGAATATTAGGTGATTGGGATAAAGATTATAAACAAGCAATATTAGACAAGATGTTCCGTTTTTATTTCGAGAACGCATTATCTTTTGTTGTCACTAATACCATAGCCAAACAACAATTTATTAATGAACCCGTCTATTATGAAGAAATATGTCGGCTCACCAATCATAAGTTTGGCTCAAGATCCACCATTCAATTATTACTCAATGATGGGGTAGCAATTAAGGTTTACCATAAGACAAATCACAACTCCGATAAACGCTTACGGGTCTATAATATTCATCAGAATTTCATGCCAAAACTTAAAACTTTCTTAAAATATATTGATAAACGAGGGTGAAAAGATGCACAGGATTGATACAAACATGCCCAATATTGATACAAACATGCCAACACGGGTTGTCATATATCCTATTTATATCCTATTATATCCTAAGAGATGATGGCGAGCTTTTTTGCTCGCCACATCATAAAGTAGAGGGAAAATTATGTGGTGGATTCAATACGGATTAAAGAACGACAGGAAGCAAGGCGGATGCAGTAAGGAATTATATTTTGAGCTGACAAAGAAGAATTACAGGACAAAGTTATGGCGGTGGGGGAGGAAGCAGATCGGCAGGAAGGAATTAACTGTTAGCGAGAGATTGGCAGTTTGGTCATTGGTTGAGAGATTCAGATTAGAAACATTTAGCAGTCACGATGCGGTAAAGTATTATGCTCTTATGACGGGTATGAGCAGGAACAGTTTTAGTAAGGCCATTAATGGTTTGATTAGTAAAGGCATTATTAAGTTGGTTAAGGAAGCGGAAGAGGGCAAGGTATTTGAAAGCCTGGAGAGGGGCGGGAAGAGGCATTTTCTCTTTGTTGGTTTAGCGTATGAGTTCGGCAAGGCGGGGAGGGAGAGGGCAACCAACCAAGCTCTATATTTGGGAGAGCGAGCAAGGAAGGAAGCCCAAGAGATCGGGCGGGGTTAGTCTTTCAGTTTAGACATATATTCATCTACTGCTTCAGAAATAAAATCTTTAACAAGATTGTATTCTTTTCTATTCTTTATGCATGAACGATTATACAATTCTGCTTCTGGCTCATTTCTTAAACAATAACCATATTCTGCATTTCTAAAGAGGTCACTTAGTCTAAGTAAAAGTTTACTTGTATATTCATCTTTTACTTTTTCCTTAACATCATTTGATTCAATTTCAGTTAAGACTTGTTGCATAACATTATTTAATTTTGCTTTATCCATCATTACCTCCTTATGTTAGCCCTAAGATCCAACACCAAAAGAACATTAGACAGATAAGGATTGAGAACCAGATAAAGGCTTTCTCAAGATCGTATTTAGTTTTCATTGGTTTACCTCCTCATGGTGTTTATTTAAAAAATCAATACAATCATTCATACATTCTCTAAAATGTCTTGTTCTATACTCGCTTGGAGTATCTTCATCTGCTTGACAAACCATCTCACCAAGAAGCTCTGTTGCTTTTTTTAATTTCTGTTCAACACTCATGCTTTCACCTCCTCTAAATCTTCGTGATCTGTTCCTTCTGCTATAAAAGAAACATCATGCTCTCTTTTAAGATTAAATAGTTTTACACTACCATCTTCGTTTAAAAGCTCGTTACCTTCTTCATCTTTCTTGCAGAATTGTATATCCCACACACATATATCTAAATCTTCGTAATTCATGCTTTCACCTCTAATTGTTTTAATACATCATTAGCCCAAGCAATTTGGTCTTTAGTAGAATTTGTATCAAGCAGAAAACCCTCTGCTTGTTTTTTTATTCTGGCTATTTTCTTTTCTTGCTTGAGCCTTTGTTTTTCTACATAGTCATAAAAACCTTTCTCAAAGTCTTTAACTTCTTTTTTGGTAACGCCTATACCTTCAAATGTAATTGGTTTCATTTCACCTCCTTTTCTAAATCATCAACAGAATAACCCATATACCTTAATTGTCTTATTACTCGACTTTTACTCTCATGTGAAAGTTCATGCCAAAAGTCATTAGTAATCCATTGAATAACCTCTTCAAGTCTTTCAGTAGTGTCAAAGTTTTCAAACATAATTCTTTCTTTTGATTTTTTAATTAGTATCGCCATTTTTTACCTCTTTTACTTCGTGGTTTTGCCAGTCTCCTTTATGAAGAAAATTAAATTTAGATCCGCCTGTCTTTTCTGCTTTCTGTATGGCCTCGAGTTTATCTTTAGCCATCACATCCAGGTAATAATAAACAGGCTGCATAGTTATAACTGTGTATTTCTTTTTTGGTTTAGTCATCTCTTCACCCTCACAAAGTCCATATAATCGGATTGTTCCCGTTTAGTCATTTCAACCCATAGGATTTTATTAAATGGTTTATCGTACTTCCTGGACATTCTACGAATGAATAGGTTGTGCATGAATAGGTCTATATAGTTTTTTATATGCTTCATGCTGCCCCCTGTGTTAAAAGAGCATTTATATCTTCTTTAATATAACCTGGTATTTCATTGGTAAGCCAAGCAGAGCCATACTTGTAAGGCTTTCCGTTCAAGTCATCATAAAGTAAATTAACTTTTTCTAACTGTTTACACTCCCAATTATAAAACTCAGCATTAGATGGCCTTTTAATAGTATTTAAAAAAGCCATTTGTTTAGGTGTGCCTGGTGTGCAATCGTTTAAATGGTATTGTTTCCAGATAGAATATATTTTTAAAAAATTACCATCATCTTTTAAATATTCATATAATTCGTCTAAATTTTGCCCACCGCTAATAATATCTGTTTGCAATCTGTTCCAAATATTGCCACTAGCAGAAAATTTAGTGCCATCAAAATTAACCTCTACTGTTACAAGATTATTTTTATTACCTGCTTTATTGCCATCATAAAAAATTTTCCCAAAGTTAAATATTCTTTTCATTCTCCTTTCTCCTTAAATAAAAAAGGTAGCCGTTATTGGCTACCTAATACTTCGCCTGTTGCTTCTCTAAATCTTTTAACATCAAAATTTGCATTTTCTGATTTTAGAAAATCGCAAAGTTGATTTAAAAATATACCTCTCTCTATGACATGCATAGGATTATTTCTAACATTGGCTAGTCTTGAATTGTCTTTTATTAATTCAGCTAGTTTTATGAAATGCTTTCTAGTCATTCTCTCTTTTCTCTGCCTACTTAATTGTAGGTATGTGTAAAATTGTGAATCATTGGGAAGTATTATGCAATAGTTTAGAGTAAAAAAAGGTATGTTTTTTTTCTCTATGGTTTGTAAAGTGCTAAAATAAAGGCATTAAAAGCATTAAAAATTATGCAAATGGTAGAGAAAAAACAAAAAAAACTGGGTAGAAAACTTATTTCTTTCGAAAATGAAGAGTTAGAAAAATTAAAACATTTTGCTGGTTTAGGATTAAATCAAGCAGAACTTGCTTCTGTAATGGGCATTTCAGAAAGCACTCTAAGACGCAGGAAAAAAGATTCTGAACTTTTTGAAAGGTATATGAGGGAGGGAAGAACAAAAGCTCTTACAGATGTTGCTAATGCTTTGTATGTGAACGCAACAGTTGAAAACAATGTACAAGCCCAGCAATTCTTCCTCCGCAACAGGAAACCAGAGGAATGGAACAAAGACCAAAAGGTATCAGTTGAACATACAGTGGATCTAAAAAATGTAATAGATAACGCCAGAGAACGACTAGGCAACGACCAGGAACATATAATAGAAGCTAAGACTGTTGATATAAAAGAGATACAAGCAGTAAAGGCTAAGTCTCAACAAGGAATTAACCCTCAAATTAAGGAGAACAAAGACAAGAAATAAATAGGGCGGGGTCGTTTATTCTCTCTCTTTTCAATTTTACCCGTTGAAAATCACCGAATGACCCCCCCCTTTAATTTATCGGCAGTAGTATCGTATATGTAAGTGTTGCGATAATTTTTTTTTAGTTATGAAAATAGATAGGAAAGCCATGGAAGAATCAGTCACCGATACAATACTAGGTGCAGCGTTTAACTTCCCAATCTCATGGGCCACACTCGCTGCTTGTTTGGCATTTACAACAGATCCACTAAAGATCGCTGTTATACAACTTATGGTTTTAACATTAGCTGCAATTATAAGACGTTATTACACACGCTTATATTTCAAAAGTAAGGAATAAGAGAGGATAAAGATATTAGTAATAAAAAACCAAAAGATAATAAGTTTCACAAAGGCAACGGTGCTGATGGTAAACACTATTGGCTAACCCCCCCAGAAGTTTACACAGAACTTAACGAAGAATTTAATTTTAATTTTGACCCATGTCCTTATCCATTACCAGAAGGATTTGATGGCTTAACTTGTGAATGGGGAGAATCAAATTATTGTAATCCGCCATTTGGTTCAATCATGCACGAAGGCAAAAAGAAAGGACCAACAGCTTGGGCTAGAAAAGCAATAGAAGAACACAAAAAAGGCAAAGACGTTGTTATGGTTTACCCTATGGATAAATGGGTGTTAATGATGATTGAAGCTGGTGCAGAAATTAGAAACTTAGGCGATGTTAAATGGTTGGCCACTGAAGATAAATCGCAAGGAAAAGGTCTAGGAAGGCATATAGCTTGTTTTGTCTTAAAACATAAAGAATGAAATACTCAGCCAAACAAGAACAAGAACTAATGACCGACATCTGGTCGCCTGCTGTCAAAGACAGTCCACTAAACTTCGTTAAGTTCATCTTCCCCTGGGGTCAGAAAGACACCCCCCTCGAAGATTTCACTGGCCCAAGAGCATGGCAAGAAAAAATTTTATTAGAAATTGGCACACACATACAACGCAACCATGGCAAAGTCACCCCAGAGATGTTCCGCCTTGCTGTAGCATCCGGTCGGGGTATCGGTAAATCAGCCTTAGTCGCTTGGCTCATACTCTGGATGCTCTCTACCCGCATGGGGTCAACCATCATTGTTACCGCCAACACCGAACAACAGCTGCGCTCAAGAACCTGGGCGGAACTCGGTAAGTGGCTCACCCTCGCTATCAACTCGCACTGGTTTAATAAGACAGCCACCACGATCAAACCCGCAGGCTGGTATGAAGAAGCCCTCATTCGAGACTTACAAATCGACACTGGCTACTACTACGCCCAAGCCCAACTTTGGAGTGAAGAAAACCCCGATGCTTTCGCTGGTGTCCACTCCAACTACGGTGTCTTATTAATAATGGATGAAGCCAGTGGTATTCCATCACCCATCTACTCAGTCTCGGAAGGTTTCTTTTCCGAACCAACGCAAAACAGATTTTGGTGTGCTTTCTCCAACCCCAGAAGAAACACTGGTCCGTTCTACGACAGCTTCCACTCTAACAAGAAATACTGGCACACCGAACAAATTGATTCCCGTTCAGTCGAAAACACTGACACTCAACTATTCAATCGTATGCTCGAACAATACGGAGAAGATTCAACTGTTGCTCGGGTCGAAGTGCTCGGAGAATTTCCAAGAGCCGATGATGATGCGGTCATCCCTATCGAACTAGCTAGAGCTGCCGTTGACCGAGACGTAAGCATTACCGCTTCCGATCCAATCGTTTGGGGTTTAGACGTAGCCAGGTTCGGTGGTGACAATACTGCCCTCTGCAAACGCCAAGGTAATACTGTTACCGAAATTAAAACTTTTAAATCTATGGATTTAATGCAACTATGTGGAGCGATTAATAACGAGTATGAAGAATGTACGGCCTTAGAAACACCGCAAGAAATCCTAATAGACTCCATCGGTCTGGGATCTGGGGTGGTCGATAGACTAGCTGAACTCAATCTACCCGCTAGAGGGGTGAATGTGTCAGAGTCTCCTGCCAGCAAAAAGAAATTTATTAATTTGCGAGCTGAACTTTGGTTTCAAATTAAAGAGTGGTTGGCCCAACGTAACTGCCGACTACCCAGCGATGATGAATTGATAGCTGAATTGGTTGCACCTAGCTATTCATATAATTCATCAGGTAAGATAAAAATAGAAAGTAAAGAACAAATGAAGAAACGTGGATTGAAGTCACCAGATAAAGCTGATGCTCTAGCGTTGACAATGGCAAGTTCTGCCGTAACTTTTTCGGGAAATTCATCATTTATGGGGTATAATTTCAAAAGACCACTCAAATCAAAAATTTTTCGAGTAGGATAATTTTATGAAAGAATACAAAGATCAATTAGAAAATGCAAGCTATGATGACCTAGAAAGCTGCATACAAGCCGAATACGATGATGCCAAAGATTATATTGACCAAGTAGGTGAAGATAGAGCCGAAGCCACAGAATATTATCTTGGTCACGAACCAGAAGGTTCAAGCGAAATGCAATCCGAATTTGTTTCAACCGATGTCAGAGACACAATCTTATTTATGCTACCTTCCATCATGCGAACTTTCTTTGGTACTAAGAAGTCCGTAGAGTTCGTACCAACCAATCCAGAAGATGTACCGATAGCAGAACAACAAACCAATTACATAAACTACATCATTCAAGAAAAGAACAATGGTTTTAAAATATTCTACGATGCTTTCAAAGATGCTTTGATTAGAAAGACTGGTTATGTCAAAGCCTTTTGGGATGACAGCATATCAGTTAGCAACCACGAATACACAGGTTTAGATAAACAATCTAGAGATGCACTACTGCTCGATAAAGATGTAGAGATAGTAGAAGAAAAAGTTGAAACAGAAATGATGATGGTCATGGATGAAGCAACAGGCGAACAAGTTGAGCAAGAGTTTCCAGTCCGCTATGACCTTAAAATTAGAAGAGTCAAAAAGAAAAACCAAGTGGTTATTGAATCAATACCACCTGAAGAAGTTTTAATCTCTAGAGATGCTAGAGATTTAGAATCAGCAAGCTACGTTGCTCACCGTATGATTAAGACAGTGAGTGAATTAGTTGCTATGGGTTACGACCAAGAAGATATGGAACAGTATGCAGGGTCAGGTAATATGCTTGATGCAGATTCTTACGATGAAGAAAATGCCAGAAACCCATACGCTGATAACGAGCTTGATAGCCCAGATCCAAAAAACAAAAACGTATTATACGTTGAACATTATTTAAATTATGATTTAGATGGCGATGGCATAGACGAACGAATTAGGGTTTGTACTGCTGGTAACGGTGTAAATGTGGTACACGTCTCCCCTTGGGATGATCTACCAATAGTTCTCTTTTCTCCTGATCCCGAACCACACACTTCGATTGGTAGTTGTCCAGCAGATTATCTAATGCCTATTCAAAGAGCAAAATCTCAGATTATGAGAGACACACTCGACAGTTTAGGTCACGCCATCTTCCCAAGAATGGGTATAGTAGAAGGGCAAGTCAATGTTGATGATGTCCTTAACACCGATATTGGCCAACCAATTAGAATGAGAGCACCAGGTATGGTCCAACCATTCGCTGTGCCTTTTGTTGGTAAAGAAGCCTTCCCAGTTTTAGGTTACTTAGATGAATCAAAAGAAAACCGTAGTGGTGTTTCTAAAGCTAGTGCTGGTTTAAACGCTGATGCTCTACAAAGCTCAACTGCTCAAGCAGTCTCAGCCACAATGTCAGGAGCACAAGGCAGAATAGAACTAATCTGCCGTCATTTCGCTGAAAGCGGTATGAAAGCATTATTCAAATTGGTTTATCGTTTAATCATTAAACACCAAGAACAACAAGAAATGGTCAGACTTAATAATAGTTTTGTACCAATAGACCCACGTTTTTGGGATGCTGATAAAGATGTGTCTATTAATATAGCTCTATCACCATCAAGCGATGCAGAGAAAATTAATTTCTTGTTACAGCTTTCCCAAAAGCAAGAACAAATCCTACAAACCCTAGGTCCAAGTAATCCATTGGTATCACTACAACAGTATGCCAATACTTTAGGCAAGGTGATTGAGATGTCAGGTTTCAAAGATGTTGATGCCTTTATCAATCCTCAAGTACCACCTATGCCACCACAACCTGAACAGCAAAAACCTGATCCTGCTGAACTGCTTGCACAAGCTGAACTACAGAAAGCTCAAGTCCAAGCTCAGAAGGCTATGATAGATGCTGAAACAGATCGTATGAAAATCTTAATGGAAGATGATAGACAACGTGACGAAGCTGAAGCAGACATGATGATTAAGTCTGCTGAACTACAAGCTAAATTTGGTGCACAGATCAATCAGGCTGAAATTAAAGCTCTGATGGAACGTGATAGAGAAGTAATTAGACAAGTTGCTAAAACACAAGCACAAGGATTATTTAACAATGGCGGACAGCAAGGCAACCAATAAAAGTTATTTTATTGAAATACAAGACGGTGATGACATCTACACAGGCGAGAACATCACTGCTCAAAACAAAGAAGAAGCAGAACTAAAAGCTATGATCTTATTTGGCTTCTTGCTTTCTGATGATGCAGAAATAATTACCTTTGAGGAGAACAAGATACACTAATGAAAGACTCAAGATTAAAAAGAGCAGGTGTATCTGGTTTCAACAAACCTAAACGTACACCAGGTCATAAAACAAAATCCCATGTAGTTGTTGCTAAAGAAGGCGATAAAATTAAAACTATTCGCTTTGGTCAGCAAGGCAAAACAGGCGATAAAACTATGACGAAAAGAGCTAAATCATTCAAAGCTCGTCATGGTAAAAATATTGCTAAAGGTAAAATGTCAGCAGCTTACTGGGCTAACAAAGTAAAATGGTAGGAGTATATTATGGCTAAGAGTCCAAAACCAAAAAACCCAGCGTTATACGCTAGAGTAAAAGCGGCAGCAAAAAGAAAATTTAAAGTTTACCCAAGTGCCTATGCAAATGCTTGGCTAGTGCGTGAATACAAAAAGCGTGGTGGTAAATATTAATGTCTTTAAAGAAATGGTTTGAAGAAAACTGGGTTGATATTGGTTCACCAAAAAAGAAAGGTAAGTATCAGTCTTGTGGCAGAAAGAAAGCTAAAGGATCTAAAAGAAAATATCCTAAGTGTGTACCTGCATCAAAGGCTGCCAGTATGACAGCAGCACAAAAAAGAAGTGCTGTTAAAAGAAAGAGGGCAAAACCTCAAGGCGTGGGTGGTAAACCAACCAACGTTAAGACTATAATAAAGAAAAGGAGTAAGTGATGTACGGTTACGGAAAAAAGAAAAAGAAAAAGAAAGGAAAATAAAATGCCATATAGCAAATATTCAACTAAGCAGAAAAAACTAGCTGCGGTAGCTAAACCTCGTAAGAAAATTACAGGTGCAGATTTTAAAAAACTAAAAAAGAAGAAAAAGAAATGAAAATAAAAGCACCAAAAGGTTATCACTTTATGAAACAAGGAAAGAATATTTCCTTAATGAAGCATGGTGAAAAATATGTTCCCCACAAAGGAGCAAGTTTAAACATGGACCTTAAAGTAATAAAACAACACAAAAAATAATCTCCGATGAGTGTCATCGAAAAATTAATAGACCCTGTATCAACGATCTTAGATAAGTTCGTTGCTGATAAAGATTTAAAACAAAAACTAGAACATGAACTTAAAACAGAACTCCATAAAGCTAATATGGCTCAGATTGAAGTTAATAAAATTGAAGCTGGCCATCGTAGTATATTCGTTGCAGGGTGGCGACCTTTTCTTGGATGGTGTCTATCGTTCGCTATGGCATACCACTTCATTCTTCAACCGATCGCCATTTTTGCAATATCTATTGCAGGCTTATCATACGATTTACCAGAGTTTGATATGAGTTCTTTAATGACCGTCTTACTTGGTATGCTCGGATTAGGAGGTATGCGTACTTATGAAAAATCTAAGGGCCTTACCAAATGACCAAGATTGGAAAGTTTGATGATAAATCTTCTTTAAACATATCCCTTTCTTACTTAGCTCAAATCATAGTTATTAGTTCTGTTGTTGTTTGGGGTTATGCCAGCATCAATGAAAGAATAGACACAAACCTGCAAGAAACAAAAAGACTTAGAGGTAATCAAAATAACTATTTGTTTCCAGACATCAGAACCCTAGAACAACAAGTGATACAATTAGAAAAAGAAGTTTTAATCTTAAAAACTGAAATAGAATTTTACAAAAAAGAAATAGAAAATGAGGAGCTTAATTTAAAATGTCTTGGTTAAACTTTAAAGAAGAAGAGTTTGCGTGTAAGCATACAGGCAAAAATAACATTTCACATGAATTAATAGATAAGTTACAATTATTGAGAAATAAAGTTGGATTCCCAATAATAATCAATTCTGGTTATCGTTCTGAGGAGCACCCGATAGAAGCTGCCAAAGAAAAACCAGGTATTCATGCAGAAGGATTAGCAGTCGATATAAAGGTAGGTGGAGCAGAAGCCTACGAAGTTGTTGGCCATGCTCTTGAATGTGGTTTTAGTGGCATAGGCGTTAGTCAGAAAGGAGGTTATGGTTCACGCTTTATACATTTGGACATAGCATCAAACAGTTATGACAGACCAAGACCTCATATTTGGAGTTATTAATGGATGATTTAAGCCCTGTTATTTTTTGGAACATTATTTTGACCTTGGTGTACGCACCATTGATTTACAGCATAAGACAAAACGCTAATGAATTAAAAAGAATTGATATATTGTTAAATAAAACCAGAGAAGAAATGGCTAAACACTATGTAACTAAAGATGATCTGGAAGAAGATTTAAAACGAATATTTGACTATCTAGGTAAGTTAGATGGTAAAATAGATAAACTGATACAAAGTTAATATGAATAATTTTTTAAACCAATTTGCATACAACCCTTTAATAAATTCAATGAAAGACATGAGCCAACTACAAGGTTTGTTTAGTCAGCCATCAAGTTACGTTATGCCAAGTTCAGATCCTAATTATACTTCTGGTCATAACTTTGCTAAGTCTATTGCAGGCGGACAAAACATTGCTAACATGATTGCACCTGGTATTAGTTATTCACAAGCACAACCAATGGGCTTTTCAATGTTTGGGCCAGTCTTACCACCTAAAGAAGAACCTCCAGTTCAACCACCAATGCCAATGCCAGTACCTAATCCTGGTATGCCAAACCCAATAGATTTTCTTAGCGGAGGAATGGGCGGTGGTGGCATGATTGATTTCGATTATGAAAGATTTAATCAACTTCGTTAATGTCAGATAAACAAACACAACTACAACAAGGTCACGAAGCAGAAACTATTTTAAATAGTGAAGTGTTCAAACTAGCGTTTGAAAATCTAAAATCTGAATACCTAAATATGTGGCAAGACTCTAAAGAATTAGATTCAAATTTAAGAGAAAAATTATACTTAGCGATTAAAAACTTAACTACTGTTGAGAAACATCTTCGCATATTAGTAGAAAAGGGTAAGATTACAAAAAGTCAGTTAGAAAAAATAAAGTAATTTTATTTTTATTTCATCTTAAATTCTTTAAAATACATATAACTATTAACTTTATAGGATTAAACTATGAGTGAACCCAGCAACGTAGAATCGACTGGATTTAAAACCGAATTACAACAAACGGCTGATCAGTTTGAAAATCTTATGACTCCCACTGAAGAAGTAGAGGAGCAACAAGAAGAGCAAGTTGAAGAAGTCGAAGAAGAAGCTGTAGAAGATGTTGTCGAAGATGATTATGACATTGACGAAGATATTGAAGAAACAGAAGAAGAAGTAGAATTAGACGAACAAGAATCGTTTGAGGAAGAAGAACAACCAAACGTTTACTCCGTTAAAATAGACGGACAAGAACAAGAGGTCACGTTACAAGAACTCCAACAAGGTTATTCACGTCAACAAGACTACACTCGTAAAACTCAAGAATTGTCGCAACAAAGAAAAGACTTTGAAGCACAACAAGCAGAGTTAGCGAAAAAGGATGCGATTTACAAAGAATTGCTACCTAGGATGGAACAGTCACTAGAAGGTGAACTTGCTAATGAACCAGACTGGAAGTCTCTTTATGAATCTGATCCCATTGCTTATGTAAGGGAAAAAGATTTATTTAATGAGAAGAAAGAAAAGTTCAAAGCTGTGCAAGCTGAACAACAAAGACTTCAGCAAGAACAACTGACAGGCCAACAGGCAGAAATACAAAAAGCCGTTGAACTTGGTAATCAGAAACTTCTTGAAGCTGTACCTGAATGGAAAGATGCAGACGTTGCTCTTAAAGAGAAACAAAGTATCGCAAAGTACGCCATGGATGTACTTGGTTATTCGCAAGATGAAATCAATCAAGTCTATGACTACAGAGCTTTACTTGGTTTACGAGGAGCATGGTTACATCACCAAACAGGCAAGGCTATTAAAAAGAAGCCAGTTGAGAAAGCTCCAGCAAGAGTAGGTAAACCAGGCAGTGCTAACAAACCTAGAACAGCAACTCCTTTGAAAAAAGCAAAACAAAGATTAGCTAAGTCAGGCAAATTGCGTGATGCGGCAAGAGTCTTTGAAAATTTAATAGATTAACTTTAATTTAACTTTTAGGAGTTTATAACATGGCAAAAGTAACTAACGCTTTCGATACATATTCAGCACAAGCTGACAGAGAAGCATTATCCAATGTGATATATAACATCTCTCCACAGCAAACACCGTTTATGTCATCAATAGGCAAAAATAACGTAAAAAATGTAGTATTCGATTGGCAAACAGAATCGCTTCCAACACCAAGTGGAGCAGGCCAATTAGAAGGTTTTGAATTATCAAGAAGTGCAGCAACTGCAACTGTGAGAGTTTCAAACGTATGTCAAATCTCATCAAGAGATGCAACAGTAACAGGTTCACAAGAATCTTCAGATCCAGCAGGTAAAAAATCTGAAATGGCTCATCAGCTTTCTATAATGTCAAAAGCATTAAAGAGAGACATGGAAGTAGCACTATGTCAAAATAATGCGAAAACAACTGGTGCGGCTGGAACAGCTAGAAAAACTGGTGGTTTTGAATCTTGGATGGAATCTAATGTTTCAAGAGGAACAGGTGGTGCTAGTAATGCTGCTGGTGCTGCTCCAACAGATGCAAGTAATGCTAACAAAAGAGCATTAACAGAACCTCTACTTAAAGCTGTTCTTCAATCATGTTTTGCAAATGGTGGTGAACCATCAATAGCAATCTGTGGTCCAGTTAACAAACAAGTTATTTCTGGTTTTACAGGTAGATCACAAGCAAGACAATTTGTTGATGCAAACACAGTAGAAGCATCTGTTTCTATCTACTCTTCTGATTTTGGCGATCTAAAAATCGTACCATCAAATCTAAGTAGAGAAAGATCATTACTATTAGTTGATCCTGAATACGCAAAAGTATCTTTCTTAAGAGACTTTAATGTTCAAGACATTGCTAAAATTGGTGATGCTGAAACTAAAATGATTGTCGCTGAGTACGGACTAGAAATGAGCAACGAAGCTGCTCATGGTGTAGTCGCTGACTTAACAGGATAGTTATTTAACTAGGGAGAGCTTCGGCTCTCCCACTTTTTTTATGTCCACTAAAAAAACTACAATCGTAGATAGTAAAAAAGATTTTAAATCTGCTGTTGTTACTCAAGAACTAGACAACAATAGTGATACGGCTTATCACGTTCACACTCAACAAAACATTCAACCAGTCTTAGAGCACGTTAAAATGCTCAGTCACAACAAACCTGGTAAAGATTTACGTCATGTCGCAGAAGTGCCAATAATAATTTATAATAAAGCTGTAAGAGAAGGTTGGGTGAATGACCGAGCAGCATGGAAGAAATGGCTAAACGACCCAGACAACAAACTATTTAGAACATGGAAAGGTAAGGTATGAACTACTCTGAACTAAAAACAAACATAGCAAACTACTTAAATAGGTCAGACCTAACAGGTCAGATGGATATGTTTATTGATAGTGTCGAGGGTGAACTAAATAGAAGAATAAGAACAAAAGAAATGATCAAAAGAGCTACTGCCACAGCAGATGCTCAATACTTATCATTACCAACCGATTGGTTAGAAGGTATTAATGTTGAAATAGCATCAAATAACTTTAGCCCTTTGTTTCAACAATCAGTTGAAAGTTTAGATGTTTATAGAAAATC